>ENA-OQHY01000824-OQHY01000824.1-human-gut-metagenome-genome-assembly--contig:-NODE-824-length-15641-cov-4.300890_pt1 | contig 15641 bp, 19 predicted proteins | sample MGYA00242570_ERZ504733 | MGnify/ENA primary metagenome ERZ504733 (study PRJEB26092, sample SAMD00036219) | human gut metagenome | host: Homo sapiens | study: EMG produced TPA metagenomics assembly of...
TTTTAATGTATAACCGGACATATTCCATAGCTGTCATAATGGTCAGATCGACCGGGAACGCTGTTTATTTTTCCGAAAAAAAATATACGTTTTACCATATTATTTTCCATGTTGGTGTCCTTTCTTTTATCCAAATCGTACGCCATGTGGAACAGCCATCTCACACGTGCCCATCGCAACGCTCTGCTGAACTAAGTACTAACTGCGACTAAGGAGTTCAGGAGAGACTTCACTCCTAAGTCTTCGTAAGTACTGGATTTCAGCGCCGCTAAAACCGCTCCTAAAATGGGCATCTTAGCGAGATGGCTGTTCCACATGGCTGTGTACTGGCTATAACCAGCGCATATATTTGAAAGTTTCTTAAGGTGCAATCTATAACTTAGTACTCATTAGGTAATTCATCAACCTCATCACACCTAAATACCGGGCCGTCTTTGCAGACGTATTTGTCTCCGATGTTGCAGCGGCCGCATTTTCCGACACCGCATTTCATACGAAGCTCCAGTGTGGTATATACCTGATCTCTGGAGAAGCCCAGCTCTTCCAGTCCTGCCAGAACAAATTTGATCATGATCGGCGGGCCGCAGACCAGAGCGGTCTTATTGGTATCAAAACCAATCTCCTTCAGATAATTCGGAACAAATCCCACATGACCGTCCCAGCCTTCCTGCTCGCGGTCAATGGTAAGATATACATTTACACCTTCTGTTTTCATCCATACTTCCTGGATTTCCTTAAGCTGCACCAGATCATCTGCGGAACGGGAACCATAGAGAATATCTACTGTTCCGTAATCCTCACGGTTATCCAGCACATAATTGATCACGGAACGAAGAGGTGCCAGACCGATTCCACCTGCGATGAACAGGAGATTTTTTCCCTTTAACTTATCTTCCACAGGAAAATGATTTCCGTATGGTCCGCGGACTGCGATCTCATCTCCAACCTGAAGGCTGTGGAGATGATCGGTAAGGGATCCGCATTTTTTGATGCTGAATTCCTGATAATCCTTTACAGTAGGAGAAGAAGTAATAGAAAACATACCTTCACTGACACCTGGTGCACAGACCATGGCACACTGTCCTGGCATATGCTCGAAAAGCTTTCCACCCTCGGTGTTTCCACACGGAAGGTTTTTACATCCGGTGTCTCCTGACGGATATCTGTGATCACGCCAACCTTGGGGATCAGCGTATCCAGTGTATAATTTTTATGACAGGTACATTCACTCATTCTTTTCACCTCCCTGTTTTTCAAAGGCCTTGATGACTTTTACGATATTTAAAGATTCCGGACATTTCTCCACGCAGCGGCCACAGCCAACACAGGAGAACATGCCGTCATTATTTAACGGATAATAAACAAGCTTATGCATAAATCTCTGACGGAATCTCTGCATCTGGCTGGTACGGTTGTTTCCGTGAGCCATCATGGTAAAATCAGAGTACATGCAGGAATCCCAGCAGCGGTAACGGTGAACACCGTGCCCTGTGTCGTAATCCTTAATGTCATAGCACTGACAGGTCGGACATACGAAGGTACAGGTTCCGCAGGCAAGACAAGGCTTGTACAGTTTCTCCCATACAGGAGAATTGAAACGGTCCATATATTCTTCCTGCGCCCATCCTTCCAGTGAAAGATGTGTATATGGAAGAAGCTCGATAATATCACGGATCGCCTTCTTTTCCGCTTCTACCTTTGTCTCATCAGAATCTGCCAAGAGCTCCTTCACAGCTTCTGTCAAAGCATTTCCTTTTTCTGTGAGAGGCTTCCAGAAAAGCTCTCCCTCGATGATCCAGGCTGCAACATCTGCTTCCGGATCTGCAGCGTCAATGCCAAATACTTTACAGAAGCAGCTTTCCTCCGGTTCATGACAGGCAAGCGCTACAATAGTTCCATGTTCTCTTCTTGCCTGGTAAAAAGTATCCACCGGATCCCCAAGGAACACATTGTCGAGAACTTTCACGCCCTGTACATCACAGGCTCTCATTCCGAATACGACAAAATTCTGGTCTTTTAGTGCCTGAGGCTCAATGCTGATATTTTTCCCATCTTTTTTACAGATATAGAGATTTTCACTCTGCGGAAAGAAAGCATCCTTCGGTGATTTCACGGTTTTCAGTGTTTCAAGGGAAACTTCTGCATCCTCGCTCCATGCCTTGAAGTTCACCTGCTCACTTACCTTACCGGTAAATATAATTCCTGGTCTGCGGCAATTTTCCGGAATAATGCCGGCAGATTTTCTACTGCGATCTTATACATACATTATCCCCTTTCTGCCACGATCCCTGGCTCTACATCCTCAAAGGTAAAGCTGGTAAGCGGACCCTTTGACTCCGCATCCTCGCCTGCCTGATACTCACCGTAAAACGCATCAATATCCTTGATAAACTTACGGTTAAACAGATGAAGGGGAATTCCCTGCGGGCAGACTCTGCTGCACTCGCCACAGTCCGTACATCTTCCGGCTACATGGAAGGCACGAATCACATGGAACATCTTTTCCTCAAAGGAATCCACATTTGCCTTCTGGGCGCTGTCGAACTTGTTGCTGTCAAAAACGCATTTGCGGCAGCTGCAGGCCGGACATACATTACGGCAGGCATTACAGCGGATACATTTACTCAGCTCGCTCTGCCAGAATGCAAATTTTTCTTCCGGACTCATTGCCTCGATCCGCTCAACTTCTGCGAAACGGTCAGCGTCCTTTGTCTCCTTTGACTCACCGATCAGTTCATCGTAAATTTTATGCTCTTTTCCTTTACATACATGGCAGCGTTCCAGCATGGCATCTTTGTATGCACAGGTTTTTTCTCCGTAAACAGTATCCACAGTCAATGTCTCGGCATCTCCAGCAAGCTCTGCTCCGGAAATTCCCCGGATACCCTTGATCCCCATTTTGCGGATCTTTTCAATATCCAGCTTTCCTTTACAGCCAACACCTACGATATAGGCTTTTTCTCTGTCCACACGATGCTCTTTCAAAAGCTGGTTAAAGCTATATGTATCGCAGGGCTTCAGACAGACCATGGTTTTTCCTTCCAGCTTGGAAGCTTCGATCATATATTTGCTTAAATTGGCACCGCAGAATCCATCATAGACAAAATCCTCCAGAGATTCCGGTGTTTCAAAATAGGCTGGTTCCGGATTAAAGGCAAGATCTCCGGCTTTCCACCCAAGAACCCGGACTACCGTGCCATCTGCAAGCAGTTCTTTTGCACGTTTTATCAGCTCCTGCATCTTATATCCTCCAATCTCACGTTTTTACCAAGTGAATGGATCTTCTCAACAAACTCATTCATAGTCTGTGAAAATTTCACGCCTTCTGCGGCAGATACCCATTCCACACGTGTTCTTCCGTTTTCCACCCCAATATAATCCAGCATTGAAAACAGAAGTGTCATACGTCTTCTTGCATAATAGTTTCCGGTACTGTAATGGCAGTCTCCCGGATGGCATCCGCACATGATCACACCATCGGCTCCTTTTTCAAAGGCACGGAGGATGAACATGGGATTGACACGGCAGGAACATGGAACACGGATGATCTTTACATCCGCCGGATAGCTCAAACGGCTGCTTCCGGCAAGGTCTGCTCCGGCGTAGCTGCACCAGTTACAGCAGAATGCCACGATCTTTGGTCTGAATTCTTCCTTTGTTTCTATCGACATATTGCATCCACCTCCGCGATAATCTGTCTGTTGGAGAAGCCCTGAAGGTCCATGGCTCCTGACGGGCAGGCTACTGTACAGGCACCGCAGCCCTGGCAAAGTGCTGTATTGACAACCGCAACTCTTCTTGTCTCACGGATACCGTGATCGTTGACCTGTTTCTCCTCATAGGAAATTGCTCCGTAAGGACATACATTTGCACAGGTAGAGCATCCGTTACAGAGAAGCTCGTCGGATTTTGCCGTACATGGATTGGTTGTCAGCTTGTCCTTTGCAAGAAGTCCTATGGCCTTAACAGCCGCAGCTCCTGCCTGGGCAACTGTCTCCGGGATATCCTTTGGCCCCTGGCATACACCGGAAAGGAAAATTCCTGCTGTCGGTGATTCTACAGGACGAAGCTTTGCATGGGCTTCTGTAAGGAAATTGTTGGTGTCAATACTTGCAGTAAGCATAGTAGCAATCTTACGTACATCCGGATTCGGTTCAATGGCTGTTGCAAGAACTACCATATCTGCTTTCTTGAAGATCTGCTTATTATCAAGAAGGTCCGAGCCCTGAACAAGAAGTGTTCCATCCGGCTGCGGAATTACTTTTCCTACCTGACCTTTGATGTAGTTTACGTTATACTGCTCAACTGCTCTTCTGTAAAACTCATCGAAGTTTTTACCAGGTGTACGGACATCAATATAAAATACCGTCACATTGGTATCCGGATATTTATCACGGATCAGCATGGCATGCTTAGCTGTGTACATACAGCAGATCTTGGAACAGTATGGCTTTCCACGGTCATCGGAGCAACGGCTTCCAACACACTGGATAAATACGATCTCCTTCGGTGCTTTTCCATCGGAAAGGCGCTCAAGATGTCCTTTTGTAGGTCCTGCAGCATTCATGATACGCTCCAGCTCCAGAGATGTGATCACATCCTTGCTCTGGCTGTATGCGTATTCATCATATTTGTCAAGCTTGATGGTATCAAATCCGGTTGCCACCACGATTGCTCCGTATTTCTGTGTTACGATCTCATCCTGCTGATCGTAATCAATGGCTCCTGCCTGACATACTTTGGAGCAGACACCACATTTGCCTGTCTTAAATTTCAGGCAATGCTCTCTATCGATCACAGGAACATTTGGAATCGCCTGTGCAAACGGAGTATAAATAGCTGACCGGTTGTTCAGCCCTCTGTTGAACTCATTTGGAATCTTTTTGGAAGGACATTTTTCCTGGCAGACTCCACAGCCTGTACATTTGTCCATGTTGACACTTCGCGCTTTTTTGCGGATATCAACAGTAAAATCTCCTACAAAACCTGCAACTTTTTCTACTTCACTGTATGTATAGATATTGATCTTTTCGTGAGCTGCAGCCTCCACCATTTTTGGAGTAAGGATACATGCGGAGCAATCCAGAGTAGGGAAGGTTTTGTCAAGCTGTGACATTCTTCCGCCGATACTTGGTGTTTTTTCCACAATATCAACTTCATAGCCTGCATCGGCAATATCAAGAGCCGTCTGGATTCCGGCGATACCGCCTCCGATGATCAGGGCTCTCTTTGTAACCTGGCTTTCTCCCGGCTGAAGAGGAGCATTTAAATTGACTTTTGCTACTGCTGCTCTTGCAAGGATCACGGCCTTCTCCGTAGCCTCCTGCATATCCTTGTGGATCCAGGAACAGTGCTCACGGATATTTGCGATCTCCACCATATATGGATTCAGGCCGGCCTTTTCCGCTGCCTTACGGAAAGTTGCCTCATGCATACGCGGAGAACAGGAACAGACAACCACTCCTGTGAGATTTTTTTCACGGATGGCTTCCTGGATCCTGGACTGTCCTGCTTCGGAACACATATACTGATAATCTTCTGTATGGACAACTCCTGGCTCTTTTGCAATGATCTCCACAACCTTTTTCACGTCTACCGTAGCGGCAATATTACTTCCGCAATGACAGACAAATACACCGATTCTCTGCACTTTCTCACCTCCTGTATCTTCTGAACGCACTTACAAGCAGCTGCTGAGGAAGCTCCGGATCAAGAAGCTCCGGAATTTCATTTGGTGAAAGATAGTCTCCGCCTTTTTCCCGAACAACCAGCTGTCTTGCCCCGTCAATGATCTTTCCGGGTTTTACGTCTCGCGGACAGCGCTCCACACAGGCAAAACAGGAAAGACATTTCCACAGGGATGCTGAATTTACAAGTGCTTCGATATTTTCATTGATCACGTAGGACACAAACTGATGAGGCTTGATATCCATCTCGTCAAAGGATGGGCAGGTAGCAGAGCATTTGCCACACTTCATACATTTCAGAGGATTGGTCCCGCTGATCTCCTTTATTTTTTCCGCAGCAGAATGGTTATCTCTCATTTTGCCACCTCCTCTTTGACGCCAAGGGCTTCTGCCAGAAGCTCTGTAAAATAGTAAACCGGCATTTTATTTCCGGAATTTTTATTCAGATTGTATTTGCAAAGCGGACAGGCAGTGATCAGCATATCTGCGCCAAAGCCTGCTGCGCTTTCTTCAATCTTTTCACACATATTCTGTGACATTTCTTTTTCTTTCAGGGATATATATCCTCCACAGCATTCATTTCTGTAAGGATAGATCACAGGCTCAGCGCCAAGGGCACGGATAAAATCCTCCATGATCCTTGGATTTTCCGGATCATCAAATGCCATGATCTTTCCAGGTCTCAGAAGCAGACATCCGTAATAGGCTCCGATCTTCTTTCCGGTAAAAGGATTTACTACTTTTTCTTTCAGTTTATCAAAACCGACTCTGTCCCGGAGAACTTCCAGATAATGGAGAACGGTTGTCTCTCCTTCATAGGGAGCTTCCAGCTGCATATAATTGTTGGCTCTGGTCCGGATATCTTCCACATTTTTCATATCATCATTGACACGCTTGATCACATGATGACAGGCTGAACAGATCGTCACCAGATCCTGGCCTTTTTCTTTTGCCTGGTTTAACGCACGGACGGAAGAAAGCTTTGTGGCGATCTCGTCTGTGCCAAGCGGATAAACACCACCACAACACTGCCAGTCCTCGATCTCCTCAAGCTCAAACCCAAGGGCTGCGGCACTGGCTCTGGCATACTCATCCAGATCTTTGGCCTTTGTTCTCAGGGTGCAACCCGGATAATAACTGTACTTCATACCTTTCATTATCCTTTCTTAGTCTAAAATCTGACGTTTATAGTAGATATTCTTGTTCATATATTGTCTTTTTTTTAACGATACATGAATAAAAAAATGAAATCTCAACTAACACTTATTTGAGTTTTTTATCAATTTGCACCCAAATAAAAGAGAAAAACACTCTTCCTCCGCAATTAAGAAGTGTATTAGCTCGATTTCCGAAATCATCATATCACGTTATTTCTGTTTCGACAAGGCTTTTTCGATATTTTTTTGTGTTTTTTTTAACGTACTTTTGAAAAGCCTTATCATTTACGATCCTGCTTCCATGATAATTTTCATTTTCGGGCATAAAAAAGCTCCGGATCTCTCCGAAGCTTTTTTGCTCCTATCAGTAAATAATGATCGGATAACCTGCATCAATGGTGTTATAGATCAGTGCTGCCTGATCCTTAGGCAGATTGATGCAGCCGTGGCTTCCGTTGGTTTTATAACGGTTCCCGCCAAAGGATGACTGCCAGGACGCATCATGAAGTCCCTGTCCGTAGACAAAAGGCATCCAGTAATTAACCTTTACATCGTAACCATATTCATTGCTGGTAAGGTTAAAGGGACTCGCCTTGTAGGCGATCGGCCATGCACCACGATATGTTTCACGCCCCTTCACCGGCTTACCGCTGACAATATCTGTTTCCGTCACAAGGCATCCGTCCTTGTACAGCCACAAATGCTGTGCATCCAGACTGACCTCTATGTAACTGCCTGCCAGATCGTCTGTTCCGTTTCTCTGGTATCCTTTTTTGCTGTAAACAGGCTCTCTTGTTACAGCAGTACCACTTTTCAGGTCTTCCAGAAGCTGCGCATATTCTCCGTCCTGATCGATCCGGTATCCGTACTCATTTCCCTCAATGGTCACATCCGTTCCCGCAGATGTATGAAAGGTGCGGGGAACATAAATGGTATTGTATTTGTTGGCAAGCTCACTGATGTAGGCTTTAATGGCTTCTTCATCTAAAGTCAGCGTCTCCCCCTCAGCCTTCAGCCAGGATGTGATCGTATCGGAATCCAGAACAGCCGTTTCACTTCCGAATGTATAAGTTACTGTACTGCTGCGGTATTTCTTCAGCTGGCTGTTCAGGTCTGTAATCTTATTTTTCATATCCTCTGTTACAGTGACCGTCGGGCTTACATACACATGCTTGTTGATCGGTACTGTGATGGTATCCCCAAGCAGAGCCGTATCAAATGCTGCGTTCAGATTTGTGTCCACGGTAGTCTCCAGCTTATCCGGATCGATCTCCGTCCCCTGTACCTGTTTCACAAGGGTGAATTCTTTTTTCTCCTTATCGTACTGAATGGCTGCATCAACAGAAGCTTTTCTTTCTTCCGTACCGAAATTTGAAAGATCGAGAGCCTGCTTTTCCTGCTCCTCATCTTCCTCGATCTGACATTCCGGTTCTATATTTTCTTCCTTTGGAAAAAGCTTCCGGCTCTCTTCCCGCTGTTTCTGAATTTCTGTAAGCTTACTCAGAAGGGCTTCTTCATTGAGACTGTAGCCCAGCTCTTTCAAAGTAGTACTGTAAACTTCCTGATCATTTTCCTGAAAGGATACCGGACGATCTGCAAATTCCGCAGTGATCTTTTCTTCTGCCTGCTTTGCATCCAGTCCGGAAACATCCACTCCCCATATGGAAATCTTCCGTCCCAGCGTATTGTGATCTGCCAAGTATGTATAGACAAATAACCCTGCCACTGCCAGGATCGTTACGCCAATGCAGATCCCAAGTATGATCTTCAGTGTCTTTTTACTGATGGTTGATCTTTTCTCCATACCCTTATCCCTCGAGTCTTATGTAATATATGTTATGTTGTCACACTGGCTGTTATTATAATACAATAAATCCCATTTTCTGTAAAAATGACTTATCCCGGATCCTTCTGATCCGGTAAAAAAAGACAGACTGACGCCTCTGCGAAAATCTGTCTTTCTCATACGTTTCTTTATCTGTTTCTGGCAACAGTATTTCTCTCAGAATCTTCTGCTTCTTATTCCGGCATTACGATCTTGCCTGCAACGGCACAGGCTGCTGCTGTTTTCGGAGATGCCAGATAGATCTGAACCTTGGAAGTTCCCATACGTCCCAGGAAATTACGATTGTTGGTTGCCACGACCTTTTCACCGTCTGTCAGGATTCCGCCGGTCCTTCCGCAGCAAAGTCCGCAACCCGGATGTGTAATGATAGCCCCTGCTTCCGCAAGAGTATCCAGAATGCCAAGCTCAATAGCCTGACGGTAAATTTTGCGGCTGGCAGGAGTCACGATCAGCTTTACAAAGTCTGCAACCTTTTTGCCCTTCAGCACCTCTGCTGCCGCCATAAGATCCTCCAGACGTCCGTTGGTACAGGAACCGATGAATACCTGGTCGATGGTCTCACCCTGAAGCTCACTGACATCACGGATCTTGTCCACCTGAGACGGACATGCCATTACCGGCACAAAATCCTCTGCTTTATAACTTATGGTCTTCATGTAGACAGCATCCTCATCTCCCACAAGACTCTTCTGATAATCATCAAGCTCTACGTTGCAGTAAGCAGCTGTCTTCTCATCCGGTGTGAAAAGTGCACATTTCGCACGGCCTCAATTGCCATATTCGCCATAGTCATACGGCTTGCCACAGACATATTTTCAATGGTGCTTCCGCAAAATTCCAGAGCACGGTAAGTAGCTCCATCTGCACGAAGGTCACCGATCAGGCGGAGGATGATATCCTTGGACATGACATTCTCCGGAAGTTCTCCGTCGATCACAACCTTTATGGTTTCCGGAACCTTGATCCACATGGTTCCTGTTCCCAAGATGCTGGCCATCTCTGTGTAACCGATGCCGGAAGAAAACGCACCGACACATCCATAAGTCGTGGTATGGCTGTCTGTGCCAAATACAATATTACCGGTTTAACATAACCTGCCTCAGTCATAAGCTGATGACAGATACCGTCACTTCTGTGTACGTTTTTCATGCCATATTTAGCTGCAAAAGCATCTCCCACATGGAAATGTCTGGTATCATCCTGCTGACTTGCCGGTACAAGATGGTCATAGATCAGAACAACCTTGTCCGAATCCCACAGCTTCTGAAAGCCCATCTCCTCAAATTTTTCCGCTACAAACGGAATAAAGATATCATGATCATCACTCTGTCCACATTGACCGTCACGATATCACCAGGTTTACTGCCTTGCCTGTATTATGTCTGATAATTTTTTCAATGATCGTCTCGCCCATTATTTCTCTCCTCTCCGTTTTTTAGTCCAGGCCGTTCAGCTTACGCATGGCTTTTACCAGTCCGCCAGCCTGGATGATATCCATCAGATTCTCCGGAAGAGAAGCGATCGGGTACTGTTTTCCATTGTGCTCTACATGCTCATTCATTACTACCGTAACCTGATCTCCCTCTTTTACATTGTCATGAAGATCCGGCTGCTCAATAAGAAGAAGGCCGTTGTTAATGGAGTTGCGGAAAAAGATCCGGGCAAAAGATTTCGCAATGACACACTGCACACCCAGTGCCTTGATGATCTCCGGTGCCTGCTCTCTGGAGGATCCGCATCCGAAGTTCTTTCCTGCTACAATAATGTCGCCCTTTTGGATCTGTCCGGCCAGCTCCGGACGAAGGGGGCTGAATCCGTACTGTTTCATATCGTCAATGGTTTTCAGTGCAAGGTACTCCGTCGGGATAATGATATCCGTATCAATATCATCACCAAGTACCCACACTTTTCCTGTAAATGCTTCCATATGTATATCTCCTGTTTATTCCGTTCCGTATCATCAGGCAAATGTTTTCTGTCTGCTCTGTTATAAGAACCCACGCCGAAACGGATCATCCTCTGATAATTTCTGAATATATTATTTAAATCTTTTCTGAAACTCTTATACTCTGTCAGCAGTTGCGATCTCACCTGCAACGGCAGATGCAGTAACTGTTGCCGCAGATCCCAGGTAAACCTTGGAGCTCGGATGCCTGCACGTCCCTTGAAATTACGGGTTCCTGTGCTGATCAGAACCTCATTCTCGCCGATAACACCCTGGCAGCTTCCCCAGCATACACTGCAGTTCGGGTTCATAACAATAGCCCCTGCTTCCATGAAGATATCGATAAGCCCCTCCTTTAATGCCTGACGATAAATGGTCTGGCTTGCAGGAACAACCAGGAAACGAACTCCCTCTGCAACTTTTTTGCCTTTGATCACCTCTGCGCCTACACGGAGGTCTTCAATACGGCCGTTATTGCAGGAGCCAAGGAACGCTTCGTTGATCTTGATGCCGCAGGTTTCCTCAGCCGGAACCACATTGTCAACAAAGTCTGGCTTCGCTACAACCGGACGGACTTTTGAAAGATCAAAGGTATACTCTCTTGCGTAAACAGCATCCGGATCGCTATGATATACCGCTTTTGGCTCACGTCCATGCTCTTTCAGATATTCCAGAGCTTTATCATCAGCCTCAAAGATTCCTGTCTTCGCACCAGCCTCAACAGCCATGTTGCAAAGTGCCATACGGTCGCTGATGCTTAAGGTTCTGGCGCCCTCACCGGTAAACTCCATTGCCTGATAGTTGCAGCCGTTTGCCCCGATCTCACCGATAATGGTAAGGATCAGATCTCTTGCGTAAACACCCTCAGGAAGCTTCCCTGTCAGGTTAAATTTTACGGTTTCCGGAACCATGACCCAGGATGTTCCGGTCACCATTCCGTAAAGGAAATCTGTGCATCCTACACCGGTACCGAAAGCACCAAGTGCTCCGTAGGAACAGGTATGGCTGTCAGCACCGAAGATCAGCTGTCCCGGACGGACATAATTCTCGATCATGATCTGGTGGCAGACACCCTTTCCTTCCCAGAAATCAATATTATTTTCTCTTGCAAAATCTCTCATCTTTTTCTGGGATGCCGCTGTTTTCGGGCTGTCAGACGGTACGTTATGGTCTACGATTAATACCAGCTTCTTTGTATCTGCAATATGAGGATTTTTTAATTTATTGTTGTACATATCAACAGTCAGATGTGTGGTTCCGTCATTGCTCATCAGATGATCCAGTGAAACCGTATAGATATCTCCGGGTTTTACACTGTCCACTCCAGCCGCTGCCGCGATGATTTTTTCTGCGATCGTCATTCCCATCTCTTATTCCTCCTCACGGTTCAGAGAAGCGATAAGGCCGCCCTGATTCAGTATATTCTGCATGTATTCCGGCAGTTTTGTGCAGGAATAAGTCTTACCATTGGCAACAGCAGTTCCCTCGGACATATGAAGCTCCAGGGTATCTCCTGTCTTCACAGCATCCGGGAGATCCTTACAGACAATTGCCGGAAGTCCGATGTTAATGGCATTACGGAAAAAAATACGAGCAAAAGATTTCGCAATAACTGCCTTTACTCCAAGTGCCTTAAGAACACCCGGTGCCTGCTCTCTGGAGGATCCGCATCCGAAGTTCTCTCCTCCAACTACAAAATCTCCCGGTTTAACTTTTTGGAAAAATCCGGATCCAGTGATTCAAATGTGTGGTCCTTCATTTCATCCAAATTCGGCAGAAGCAGATACTGGGATGCAATGATCTGATCGGTATCAAGGTCATTATGAAATTTAAAAATCGTTCCCTTATCCATAAAACAAGTTCCTTTCTGATCGTTATCCATTTCCGGGTTAACATTCCTCTGTTACCCTTTTCGTCCTATATTCTAACACAAAACGTCATATAATTAAAATGTATATTTTTAATACTTAATATAACTTTAAGTTATAAAGTCATTTCCCTGTGATCAGCGCAAAATATCCCCACTCCCACAGAAGCTCTTCAAAACTGTTCTCAAGATATTCCCGGATATCGTCTTCCTCATATCCGGTCATTCTGGAGATCACTACCATATAATCCCGGAGTGTTTCGTAGGGAAGAGATCCCCGTCCATCTTTCTGCCACCGAAGAAAAACAGCCTGGCGGATGGTGGCATATTCCATACCGATCCACTGCATATGGACCAGGGCATCTTCCAAATCTCCCTCCGGTGTCAGAAGATCTGAATATACTTCGTTGGCAAGAAAGCTCCGGAGAAGGTCTTCATATACACGAAATTTCCGATAAAAATCCTCCCGGGCTTCCACCAGTTCCTCTTCCTCATATTCTTCGGACAATTCCTCCGCAAGTTCCATCACCGGCTCCAGATATTTCCGGTAAAGTCCCTCTTTCCGGTAATTTACAGCCAGGTCCTGCAAAAGTTCATTGCATTCGTCCATGGTATCCAGAACAGGCAGCTCTATTTCATTAATAGCATGTTCCAGTTGGCGAATCGTTTTCTCTGAAAAATAATCTTCCACAAGCTCTGTGGTAAGCGGCATGTTCCAGTGAAGTTCCTTCAGAACATAAAAACTTTCAAGAAGGATTTCCTCCGGTGTTTTTTCAGGATCCATTATAAGATCCATAACCTTCCGGCGCACAAGAAAAAGCGGCTGTTCCTTTTCTTTTGGAGTTTCCGGAAAAGCGATTCTTTTCTTCTCCTTCCAGATGTCCAGGACAGCCGGGCAACAGGGCATCATGGTCGCTTCCTTATGATCCTGAAATTCGTGGATCTCCCTTGGAAAAATCTGGCAGGTCTCTGAAAGCATCGAATCCCCATAAGCACTTACCAGATAGCACAGTCTGTTCTTTGCAAGAAAAGGACAGTCGTGCTCTTCCGTCATCTTCATGATCCGGCTGCCGTCCTTTTTCATGGTATAGGCCTGCAGGCAGCTTCTGTGTCCGGGCACCTCTGACGGCGGCTGGATGGTTTTCCAGTTTCTGTAGGTTTCATCATCTATGTTGATCTTCCATTCCCTGCAGCAGCTGATGGTGCATTTGTCTGCAATACAGGTAAATTCGTCGTAATAATCAGGTTTTAATAATTCCATGTTTCCTCCATATTCTTTATTTTCCAGCTCCAATGTCTCCTGTTTGCAAAATGGACATGAGTTGACCTGTTTTATTTTCCCCGTAAACACAGAAAAGCGGAATTCTATCCGCTTTTTCTGATATTCTGTGTATTCGTTTTTATTCTGCAGTCTCTCCCAGAAGCTGCCTGTGAACTTTCCGCCTTACAAACCAGAAACAGGTCACCTGCATGATGATCGTAAGGATCCAGGATGCCGGATAAGAAATAAACAGTACTTTCAGTGATCTGTGAGCCGGGAAAATTCCGAAAATCCACACAATTCGAAGGCCGACCGTTCCGATAATAGACAGGATCATCGGCACACCAGAGCGTCCCATTCCGCGCAGTGCTCCCGGAAACAGATCCATCTGTCCGCAAAGGAAATAGGTAACTGTGGTATAGACAAGAATCTCCATTCCGCATTGGATAACCTTAGGGTCTTCCGTATAGATCTTCAGAAGCTGCGGACCGAAAAAGTATGCACCACAGCCCATGGCAAAGGATACGACAAAGGACAGGATCATACAGTCAACAAGCACCCGGTCCATACGTTTCGGTTTTCGCACACCATAATTCTGACTGGTAAAGCTCATGCAGGCCTGGGTAACCGAATTCACGGACACATACAGAAATCCAAAAATATTATTGGCTGCTGTATATCCTGCCATAGCAATGGAACCAAAGGAGTTTACAGAAGACTGAAGAAGTACATTGGAAAAATTGATCACTGTACTCTGGATCCCGGCAGCAGTCCCACCTGGAAGATCTGCTTCAGGTACTCTCCCTTTATGGACAGTTTTGAAAAACGCAGCTGATAGCTTCCCTCTGTCTGATACAGACACCGAAGGACAAGAATGCAGGAGATCAGCTGAGAGATCACCGTTCCGATTCCCACACCGGCCACGCTTAAATGACACACGATCACGAAAAACAGATTCAAAAGCGCATTGGCACAGCCGGAAATGATCAGAAAGACCAGCGGCCGCTTGGTATCTCCCACAGCACGCAGGATCGCCGCACCATAGTTATACAGCATAAAAAACGGCATTCCCAGGAAATAAATACGCATATAAAGAGTAGAAAGATCGATCACATCGTCCGGTGTATCCATCAGTTCCAGGCAGATTCTGGCAAAGATCACTCCCAGAACTGCATGATGATCCCGCTGATCAGAGCCAGCAGGATCGATGTATGTACTGTTTCTGACATTTCTTCATCCTTACCGGCAGCATAAAATCTGGCTGCCAGCACATTGGCACCAAGAGAAATCCCGATAAAAAGGTTGGTAAACACATTGATCAGTGCGGTAGTGGAGCCTACTGCCGCCAGCGCCTCACTTCCGCTGAAACGTCCCACTACCACGATATCCACTGCATTGAACATCAGCTGCAGGATACCGGACAGCATCAGCGGCAGTGAAAACGAAATCAGCTTGTCCATGATCGATCCATTACACATATCGATCTCATACTTGTTTTTTTCACGATTTCATCCCCCATGTTCATACTTACATAAGAATATTATAGCACCTTTCATCGGAAAGCTACAATGAAATATTTTTATGGAGAATATGCAGCGGCTGCATAAAATACGCAGCCGCACAGTAACGTGTGTTTATCATTTCACTATCTTTCCAGGAGTCCTGCATCACGAAGGTTTGCAAGAAGTGCATTAAAATCCTCCACAATATCATCTACCGTTGTTGCATTTCCAACAGCAGCTGCCGGGGTTACTGTTCCGGCAGGGCCGGTGGCTCCTGTTGCTCCTGTTGGACCTGCTGGACCCGTGGCTCCGATCGCACCAGCCGGACCTGTTACCCCCGTCGTTCCCGCTGGACCCGTGGCTCCTGTTGCTCCTG
>ENA-OQHY01000826-OQHY01000826.1-human-gut-metagenome-genome-assembly--contig:-NODE-826-length-15635-cov-1.571125_pt1 | contig 15635 bp, 30 predicted proteins | sample MGYA00242570_ERZ504733 | MGnify/ENA primary metagenome ERZ504733 (study PRJEB26092, sample SAMD00036219) | human gut metagenome | host: Homo sapiens | study: EMG produced TPA metagenomics assembly of...
ATCCAGGATCCATGCAGGTGTTGCCCGCAAGTTTTTCATACTCGTCGTATTTGATGTTTTGCGAGTTGACGATTCCAATGCCTGAGTCATTTGGAAGATTGGGATAAAACATCACAGTGTAGGTCGCCTTCAAGAGTCGGTCGTTACCAGTTCAACAGCCCTTCTGGGAATGTTGCCTAAGGGAATTACCCTTTTGACTATTACATCACTTTTGACGGCTGTCATTAAGCTTGGGATGAAACACATCCTTGTGCAAGAGATGTACTCTGTTGAAACCTTGGCCCGTGTAGATGTGCTTTGTTTAGATAAGACAGGGACGATTACACAAGGAAAGATGACAGTTAAAGGTCTGGAGCTACTGTCAGAGCGTTTTACGAAAGAGGAGTTGGAGCGTTTTGCTTGCGGCTTATATGCAACATAGCAAGGATAAAAACGCAACAGCTCAGGCTATTCGAAATGCTTATGAGGGTCTGGAACATCATTATCAGGTAGGTGATGTTATTCCATTTTCAAGCAATCGTAAATGGGGTGCTGTGAGCATCAATGGGCTTGGAACTCTCTTTTTGGGAGCACCTGAGATGCTTCTTAAGGAGAATCCTAAAGAAGTCGATAAGGCTCAGGCGCGAGGGTCTCGTGTTTTGATTTTGGCTTGGAGTCAGTCAGGTATTGCCACAGAGACCATGATTTTGCCGAATGATATCGAGGCTTTGACCTTGCTTGAAATTGCCGATCCTATTCGTGAGGATGCTGCAGAAACTCTGGAATACCTGCGTTCAGAAGATGTGACACTTTAAGATTATTTCTGGTGACAATCCAGTGACGGTTTCTCATATTGCTCACCAAGCTGGTTTTGCCGATTATCAAAGCTATATTGACTGTTCTAAGGTAAGCGATGAGGAGTTGGAGGCTTTGGCTGAGGATACTGCGATTTTTGGTCGTGTATCTCCGCATCAGAAAAAGTTATTAATCCAAACCCTTAATGCCAATGGGCATACCACGGCTATGACTGGTGACGGTGTCAATGATATCTTGGCACTGCGTGAGGCGGATTGTTCGATTGTTATGGCAGAGGGAGATCCGGCTACACGCCAGATTGCTAACTTGGTGCTAATGGATTCTGAGTTTAAGGACATTCCTGAAATTCTATTTGAGGACGCCGTGTGGTTAATAATATTGCCCACATTGCACCTATTTTCCTCATTAAAACTGTTTATTCCTTCCTTTTGGGGCTTATCTGTATTGGCAGTATTGTTTTTGGAAAGGCGGAGTACCTCTTGGTCTTTCCATTCATTCAGGTTCAGATGACCTTGACAGGTCAGTTTATCGAGGCCTTCCACCATTTGTTTTGACCTTCGAACGTAATATTCGTCCTGTTGAGAAACATTTCCTCAGACGTTCGCTTCAGTTGGCTATTCCTAATGCCTTGATGCTGGTTATCAGTGTTCTTATTTTCCATCTGTCTCAGGTCTATCTTGGTATGAGTAGTACAGACATGCTGACGCTTTCTTATTATATGATGGGATCAACGGGTGTTCTTGCCGTTATTCGTGCTTGTATCCCTTAAATATGGGGCGTGTGGCCTTGATTATCTACTCAGTCTTTGGCTTCTTAATCAGTTCCTACTATCTTCGAGATGTGATTGCAATCTCAACACTTAATAGCTACACATTGCCAATCTATCTGGTCGCAATGGCTATCTGTACACCGCTTTTCTTCTGGATTAGCTATAAACAAGGTGCTTTCCAAAAAGCACAAAGCAAAACTTAAGCTTGCTAACAGACTTTAGTTTTTTGATAGCTAAATAATAGGAAAATCCTTGATGGGCATTAGGTATGGTACAATAAAGGCATGAAAATAGTAGGGCACTTGACGCCAAAAGTCATTAAAGCTTTTAATTTAGACTACAAGCCTGGTGAAGACATCACGCAGTCTGCACAACGTAAGAAGCATATGGAAAAACATCGCCAGGAATTTAGTGATTTTGATGCCATCTATGAACGTATTCCAGAGATTATTGCTCATCCAGACTATATCGGTCACCATCCTGATGGCCAGTCCTTGGAATACATCAAACGTATTGATGGTAATGTTTTAGTAGCGGTTACATTATGTGATAAACTTAATGTCCGTACCATGTTTGTGATTAAAGATTCTAAGCTGAAAAACTATCTAAATGCTGGTAGAGCGAAGAAAATGTGATATAACATGGGTAAGGAATAACAACGAGAGCGGAAGAGGTAGCCGCCGCACCTTCGGGACTGAAAGAGATGCAGGACTGTCACCCTGCCGTTGTTTATCAGCCAAGAAGTCCCTTTCGGGGGCTTTTTTATTTTGTGTAGCTTAGGGGCAAGACTATCTCACTATCTGGATTAGGTATAGACTAATCCTATAGGAGAAGAATTGTCAAAATTAACAGAAAATTCTTGACATCTTTTTAAAAAGGAGTACAATAGTTAGTAAATCAGAAAGTAACTGGTCTTAGATTTTCAGGGAGCCTGCGGTGATTGTGAGTAGGTAATCGAGATGAGTGAACATTGGGCTGATTGGATGATAATGAGAAGGTAACACATATTCTTCTCGGTTGGCACCCCTTACCGTGCAACTCCTTGTTAGAGGAGATAGAGATGATGGTCGTTTTTTTGGAGACCATTAACTGAGGTGGTACCGTGTTAAACTAGATTTAATGCCCTCACAGAGTTTTTCTCTGTGAGGTTTTTTGCTTACTTTTATCTTTAAAGGTCTATTTACCTTAAAGGAGTATTATTTCATTATTCAATGAAAGGTTGGGTATTATGGATGCATTAAACGATATTCGAAGTGATATTGATAATATTGATAGTCAGTTAATTCGACTCCTGGCCCAACGTCAAATACTTGTGGAAAAGGCAGGGCGGCTGAAGCCAAAAGGAGATAAGTCCGCAGTCCGGGCGAATGATCGTGTTGCTCAAGTCATAGCTAACCGTCGCAAGGAGGCACTAGAGCTTGGCTTATCGCCAGATGTGGCTGAAAGTGTTTGGCGAAGCATGATTCAAGCCTTTATTGCTTTGGAAGAGAAAGTGAATAAAGAACACTAATGGTGCCGACACATCCTATAAAGGAGTCTTGTATCAGTCTTATTACTCTCGATAAACCAGTTTGAAAGGAAATACTATGAGAAAAATTTTACCAGCCGATACCTTAACACCAATCTTGGCTTATATGCGTGTTCAAGGGGAACACAAGGTTATCCTTGAATCTATTCCTCGTGAGAAGGAAAATGCACGTTTTTCTATTATTGCCTACAATCCGGTCTTTGAAGTAACCTTCAAGGATGGTGTTCTTTATGAAAATGGTAAGGCGATTGATCAGGATCCTTTCGAATACTTGGACCAAGTAACAGTCAAGGGCATCAAGTCTGACCTACCTTTCGCAGGTGGTGCTATCGGATTTGTAGGTTATGATATGATTGGTCTCTATGAAAATATCGGGGAGATTCCTGAAGATACGATTGGGACACCTGATATGCATTTCTTCATCTATGAGTCTTATTTGATTTTTGATCACAAAAAGGAAAAGGTTTATGTGGTTGAGGACAACATCTACTCTGACCGTGACAACGATGCGGTGCGTCAAGCTCTTGGTCAGGTGGTAACGATCCTACAGACTCAGGCGCCAAACGAGTTTACACCTCAGGCCTTGCAAGCTTTGCAATTTCGAATCATATCGAAAAAGAGGTCTTCATGGATATGGTGGCTAAGGCTAAGAAACTCATTCGTGAGGGAGATATGTTCCAATGTGTGCTTAGTCAACGCTTTTCAGCGGACTTTGAGGGAGATCCTTTGGATTACTACCGTAACTTGCGCGTGACCAACCCATCAAACTACCTTTATTTCTATGATTTTGGAGATTATCAGGTGATTGGTGCCAGCCAGAGAGCCTTGTTTCAGTGAAAAATGGAGAGGTGTTCACCAATCCGATTGCTGGAACTCGCCCTCGTGGTGCCAATGAGGCTGAAGATGCTGCCTTGGCGGATGAACTCTCACATGATGTTAAAGAAACTGCGGAACACCGTATGTTGGTTGACTTGGGACGTAATGATATTGGTAAGATTGCCAAAAATGGTACGGTCAAGGTGACCAAGTATATGGCGGTTGAGTATTTCCGCTATGTGATGCACCTTACTAGTGTGGTTAAGGGGCAACTCTTACCGGAGTTGACGTCTTGATGCTCTAAAATCAACTCTACCAGCTGGAACCGTGTCAGGAGCACCTAAGATTCGTGCTATGCGTCGTATCTATGAGCTTGAGCAGGAAAAACGTGGTATTTATGCGGGAGCTATTGGTTATCTGTCTGCGACAGGAGATATGGACTTTGCCATTGCTATCCGTACTATGATTCTCAAAAATCAAAAAGCCTATGTTCAGGCAGGTGCAGGTGTTGTCTATGACAGTGTTCCTGAAAATGAATTTTATGAAACGATTAATAAGGCGAAAGCTATGACAAGAATAGGAGATGTCCAATGATTTTACTAGTTGATAACTACGATTCTTTTACCTATAATTTGGCACAATACCTAGGGACATTTACAGAGGTGAAAGTCTTACGTAACGATGATGAGAAGCTCTATGAAGAGGCGGAAAAAGCTTACGGGCTAGTCTTTTCACCGGGTCCAGGTTGGCCAGCTGATGCGGGTAAAATGGAAGCCTTGATTAAGGATTTCGCTGGTAAAAAACCGATGATGGGAATTTGCTTGGGGCACCAGGCTATTGCGGAAACTTTTGGTGGTAAACTTGGCTTGGCTAAGAATGTCATGCATGGCAAACAAAGCAATATTACTTTTGAAACGCCATCGCCAATTTTCAAGGATATTGACAATGATGTCCCAATCATGCGTTACCATTCCATCGTTGTTGACCAAATGCCAGAGGGCTTTGATGTGACAGCCATCACAACTGATGATCAAGAAATCATGGCCATTCAACATAAGGAGCTACCAATTTATGGTTTGCAATATCACCCAGAGAGCATCGGAAGTCCAGATGGTCTCAAGATGGTTGAAAATTTTGTGAAAATTGTTGCAGGCTAGTTGGTTAGTCTTTTGACTAGATAAATCTAGCTCAAAACATCTCCTCGTGCATCGGAAAATATTGAACCGTCTTTAGAAGGAAAACAGATATGAAAGAAAATATTTCTACAAATCTCAAACCGACAAGACTTGTCTCAAGACCAAGTCCAAGCAGTCTTTGACCGCATTCTCAAAAATGAAGTCTCAGAAAGCCAAATCGCTTCCTTCCTTATGGGGCTTAAAATTAAGGGAGAAACATCAGATGAAATCACAGGTATCGTGCGTGCCCTCAAATCACATGCGACGGTCTTGCCTGAGACCTTCACAGATGCTATGTGTAACTGTGGTACTGGTGGAGACCAGTCTTATAGCTTTAACATTTCAACAACGGCTTGCTTTGTCCTAGCAGCAGGTGGTATTCGTATGGCTAAGGCTGGTAACCGTTCGATTTCCTCTAAATCTGGTTCGGCAGATGTCCTTGAAGTCCTTGGAATCAACGTTGCGGCATCACCAGAAATCCTATCTAAAGCACTTGACGAGGTTGGTTTGGCCTTTATCTTTGCACAAACCATGCACCAGCCATGCGTTTTATCGGTCCAGCTCGCCAAGCTCTTGGGATTCCAACGATTATGAACTTGGTTGGGCCACTGGCTAATCCGCTTGACCTTGAGACGCAACTCATGGGCTCTATCGTGTGGAGCTGCAAGAGATTGTTGCTAATGCTATTCAACAGTTGGGAAGAAAACGTGCGGTTATTATCACAGGTCCTGACAATATGGACGAAGCTGCTCTCTATGGTACTAACACCTACACCCTTTTGGAAGATGGTCACATCAGCCAGCACACCTTTACTTATGAAGATCTGGGTATGGAAAAGGTTGAGTTGTCTGATATCACAGGTGGTGATGCCAAGGAAAATGCAGAGATTCTCCTTAGTGTCTTGAGAAATGAAGCTAGTCCTTATCTTGAAACAACAGTGCTTAATGTAGGTCTTGGTTTCTTTTGCCAATGGTAAGGCTGGGACCATTAAAGAAGGTGTTGAGCTTGCTCGTCAATTAATTGCGGACGGATCAGCCCTAGAGAAACTTCGCAAACTCCAAGAGGTACAAGTATGAGTAAAGCTTTTCTTCCAACAATCCTAGAACAAAAAGAAAAAGAAGTGGCCCAGTTGGTCATGGAAGACTTACAGCCCTTGCGTCAGACCTATCGCCTTTATGATTTTCTCAAGTCAAATCAAAACAAGTTGCAAATTATTTCTGAAGTGAAGAAAGCCAGTCCAAGTATGGGTGATATTAACCTAGATGTGGATATTGTAGCTCAGGCCAAGACCTATGAGGAAAATGGGGCAGCCATGATTTCAGTTTTGACTGACGAAGTCTTCTTCAAAGGTGATATTTCCTATTTGAAAGAAATTTCGACACAGGTAGCGATTCCAACCTTGGCTAAGGACTTCATTATTGATGAGAAACAGATTGTGCGTAGCGTAATGCGGGTGCGACAGTCATTCTCTTGATTGTAGTGGCCTTGCCAGAAGCTCGTCTCAAGGAGCTCTATGATTTTGCGACTAGCCTTGGCTTGGAAGTCTTGGTTGAAACGCATAATCTGCCAGAATTGGAAGTGGCTCACCGTATTGGTGCTGAAATTATCGGAGTAAACAACCGTAATTTGGTGACATTTGAGACAGATATCAATACCAGTCTTGAGTTATCGACGCATTTCAAGGATAAACCTGTTTATATTTCTGAGTCGGCTATTTTTACAGGTCAGGATGCTGCCCTAGTTGCCCCATATTTTAATGGGATTCTGGTAGGAACTGCCCTTATGACGGCTGACAATGTAGCTAAAAAGGTCAAGGAGTTGCAAATTGACAAAGGTTAAAATTTGTGGACTGTCGACACCAGAAGCAGTAGCCACTGCAGTTAAAGCAGGTGCTGACTATATTGGTTTTGTGTTCGCCAAAAGCAAGCGTCAAGTGAGTCTTGAACAAGCTCACGAGTTGGCTAAAGGGGTGACAGGCCAGACAAAAATCGTTGGTGTCTTTGTTTCACCAATCCTTAAGGAACTGGAAGAAGCGATTAGTCAGGTTCCCTTAGATATCGTTCAGATTCATGGAACTTTTGATGAAGATCTGATTCCAAAGATATCAGTACCAGTTATTCGAGCAATTCAGATTTCGGATGGTGATTCTCAAGTCAAGAGCCAGGCGGGTTATCTTCTTTTTGATGCTCCTATTGCCGGCAGTGGTCAGACCTTTGACTGGCAACTCTTGGCTGACAAGCAGATTGAACAGGACTACTTTATCGCTGGTGGTTTGGCTGTGGATAATGTGGCAGAGGCCAAGGAAACCTTCCATCCTATGCCTTGGATGTGTCCTCAGGTGTAGAGACAGATGGTTACAAGGATTTAAAGAAGATTAAAGCATTTATAGAAAGAGTGAAAGCATGACATATCAACAACCTGATGCAAAAGGATTTTACGGAAAATTCGGCGGTCAGTTCGTTCCCGAAACGCTGATGACAGCCGTTATTGAATTGGATAAGGCCTATCGTGAAGCCAAAGAAGATTCAAGTTTCAAGCGAAATTGGAATGACCTCCTTAAAAACTATGTTGGCCGTGAAACACCTCTTTACCACGCAAACGTTTGACAGATCATATCGGTGGAGCGCAAATTTACCTTAAACGTGAAGACCTTAACCACACAGGGGCCCACAAGATTAACAATGCCCTCGGTCAAGTCTTGCTTGCTAAACGTATGGGTAAGAAGAAAATCATCGCCGAAACTGGTGCAGGTCAACACGGTGTCGCAACAGCGACAGCCGCTGCTCTTTTCGACATGGACTGTACCATCTATATGGGTGAGGAAGATGTGAAACGTCAGGCGCTTAACGTTTTCCGTATGGAGTTGCTTGGTGCAAGTATTTAGTGTTACAGATGGTTCGCGCGTGCTTAAGGACGCTGTAAATGCTGCTCTTCGTGCTTGGGTAGCAGGTATTGATGACACTCACTACATCATGGGATCTGCCCTTGGTCCTGCACCATTCCCAGAAATTGTTCGTGACTTTCAATCTGTCATCGGTCGTGAAGCTAAACGTCAATATGCAGAAATTTCAGGCGGTAAATTGCCTGATGCTGTAATGGCTTGTATCGGTGGTGGTTCAAATGCTATCGGTATGTTCTACCCATTTGTCAATGATAAATCAGTAGCCATGTATGGTGCTGAGGCTTCTGGTTTGGGGCTTGATACTGAAAAACACGCCGCAACCTTTGCCAAAGGTCGTCCAGGTATCCTTCATGGAGCCTTATGGATGTCCTCCAAGATGCTCATGGTCAAATCATGGAAGCCTTCTCTATCTCAGCTGGTCTGGACTACCCAGGGGTTGGTCCTGAGCACTGTTATTTCAACGAAATTGGACGTGCGACTTACGACTCTATCACAGATGAAGAAGCTCTCGAAGGTTTCAAACTTCTGTCACGTTTAGAAGGTATTATCCAGCTCTTGAGTCTAGCCATGCCATTGCGCTTGCACAAAAAGTGGCAGCTAAGATGTCGCCAGACCAAAGCCTCATCGTCTGCCTCTCAGGTCGTGGGGATAAGGACGTTATGCAGGTTAAAGAACGTTTTGAAGCTGAAGCAGAAGGGAAATAAACCATGACAAAAACACTAACAAAACACCTACAAGCTATCAAAGACAGTAAACGCGGTATTTTCGTCCCCTATATCATGGCTGGTGACCACGCTAAAGGTCTAGACGGACTCTTTGAGACTATTACTCTCTTAGAAAATAGCGGTGTTTCAGCTATCGAGGTGGGTATTCCATGGTCTGACCCAGTGGCTGATGGTCCCATTATTGAACTAGCAGGACAACGTAGTTTGGCTAAAGACGTGACTTTAACAGCTATCATCAAGAAGCTTCAAGAAAAAAAGACACAGGTGCCTTTGGTTATCATGACCTACATCAACCCAGTTTATCAGTATTGTATTGAAGCCTTTGTCAAAGATTTAGCAGAGACTTCTGTCAAGGGCTCATCATTCCTGATTTGCCAAATGAACATGCTGACTTTATCACTCCTTATTTGAGAGACAGTGACATTGCTCTCGTGCCTTTGGTCAGCTTGACTACAGGCATTGATCGTCAGAAACAGTTGATTGATGGTGCAGAAGGCTTTATCTACGCCGTTGCCATCAATGGTGTTACTGGTAAGACTGGTAATTACCGTGATGACCTTGATAAACACTTATCTAACTTGACTGCCTATGCAGACATTCCAGTTCTCACAGGTTTTGGTGTGTCAACAGAGGAAGACATTAAACGCTTTAATGCTGTGTCAGACGGTGTTATCGTGGGATCAAAAATTGTCCGTGACCTGCACGACGGTAAGGAAGAAGAAGTCGCTGAATTTGTTACATTCGGCTCACATTTTGAAAAATAGCAGATGATGCTCTCCAGAAATGGGGAGTATTTTTCATCAAAAATAAATCTACAAATGTAGATAAAATTCTTGACACCTTTCTATAATAGTGTTAAAACAATTCTACAAATGTAAACAAATAAAAGCATTCAGAAAGGAACTATTATGCTGGCAATTTCATCTGCAGAATGGGAAGTCATGAGAGTGCTCTGGGCTAAGGGGCAAGCGACTTCTTCAGAGATTATAGAGATTCTAGCTAAGAAGCTAGACTGGTCGGCTTCGACAGTTAAGACCTTGATTGGACGTTTGGCGGATAAGGGTTACCTAACCAGTCAGCGTCAAGGACGCGGGTTTATCTATCAAGCTAGCTAGGTGAAGATGAGGCGAATTTTCAGGCTTTAGAGGCTGTTTTTGACAAGATTTGTTTGACCAAACATAGCGATTTATTGGGTCAACTCATCGCAAAGACACCAATGACGCAAGCTGATGTGGATAAGTTGCAGGCCTTGCTTTTAGCAAAAGCACCTGTGGATCAGGTGGTTTGTGACTGTGTGCCTGGCCAATGCGCTTGTGGGCATCATATGGAGGTGAATTAGAAAATGTCAAAAGAAACTTTTGTGGTTAATGGGATGACTTGTGCGTCCTGTGTGGCCAATGTTGAAAATGCTGTGAATAATTTGGATGGTGTGGACAAGGCTGTTGTTAATCTGACCACGGAAAAAATGTCTGTGGATTACTCTGGGAACAAGGTTAGTCCAGAAGCTATTGAAAAAGCTGTGGCTGACGCTGGTTATGAAGCCCAAGTCTACAATCCAGATACAGCTAAAAGTCAGGAAGAACGTGAAGAAGACAAAATCCACAAGGTGCGTGAGCGCCTCATTTGGTCATCGGTCTTCACCATTCCTCTCTTTTATCTAGCTATGGGGCCAATGGTCGGTTTGCCTATGCCAAACTTCTTGTCTCCTCACCATGCAGCTTGAGCTATGCATTGGTGCTTTTGATTTTGACAGTGCCCGTTATGTGTTGGGTCGTTCCTTCTATAGTAATGGTTTTCGTACTTTGGCCAAGGTCATCCTAACATGGACGCCTTGGTAGCTTGGCAACTTCAGCGGCCTTTCTTTATAGTCTCTTTGGTACTTATCACATTTCTTTGGGGCATGTCCATCACGCCCACCAACTTTATTATGAGTCGGTAGCTGTTATCTTGACCCTGATTACTCTAGGTAAGTATTTTGAAACCCTCTCTAAAGGTCGGACTTCAGATGCTATCAAGAAACTCATGCACTTGTCAGCCAAGGAGGCAACCGTTCTTCGGGACGGTAAGGAAGTCAAGCTTCCTGTGGATAAGGTTGTTCTTGGTGACCATATTGTGGTCAAACCTGGGGAAAAGATAGCCGTGGATGGTCAGGTGATTTCAGGTAGCTCTGCGATTGATGAGAGCATGCTAACAGGTGAGTCCCTCCCTATTGAAAAATCTGTTGGTAAACCAGTGTTTGCAGGTTCTATTAATGGTCAAGGTAGCTTGATTTATGAGGCTGAAAAGATTGGTAAGGACACCTTGCTTTCCCAAATCATTAAATTGGTTGAAGATGCCCAACAAACCAAGGCACCTATTGCCAAGATAGCCGATCAGGTGTCAGCAGTCTTTGTTCCTGTTGTCATGCTATCGCCTTTGTATCTGGCCTCTTTTGGTACTTATCATGGGACAAACCTTTACTTTTGCCATGACTGTAGCAGTTAGTGTATTGGTCATTGCTTGTCCATGTGCATTGGGACTTGCGACACCGACAGCTATCATGGTTGGTACAGGGCTTGGCGCTGAGCACGGTATTCTCTACAAGCGTGGGGATGTGCTCGAGCTAGCTCACAAGGCTGACGTCCTCGTTTTTGACAAGACAGGAACCATTACTCAAGGGAAACCTCAGTTGGTTTCTAGCTATACCTATGGCAATAGTGGAGTAGCCGCCTTACAACTTTTGGCATCATTGGAAGCCAAGTCTGAACACCCCTTGAGTCAAGCAATTCTTGTAGCAGCAGAAAATGCTAACTTGGACGTGTTAGAGATGGACAATTTCTCAAGTTTGACTGGACGAGGACTTACTGCCAGCTATGCAGGCAAGACTTATCTAGCTGGGAACCAAACTCTTATGGCAGAGGAAAAAGTCGACTTGACTTCAGCACAAGCTGATTTCCAAAACTTACAGATGATGGTGAAACTCCTATATTCCTAGCTGAAGATGGCAAGTTAATCGGACTCTTTGGTGTATCCGATCAGGTTAAAGCAGATAGTGCAGATATGGTGGCGGCTCTTCATCAAATGGGCAAGGAAGTCATCATGTTGACTGGTGATAATGACCAAACAGCCCAAGCCATCGCTCAAAAGGTTGGCATCAAACGTGTCATCAGTCAAGTGCTTCCGCAAGAAAAATCTAGAGTGATTAGCGACCTTCAGGTAGAAGGAAAATCAGTCATCATGGTTGGTGATGGTATCAATGATGCCCCAGCCTTGCGACTGCTGATATCGGTATTGCCATGGGGTCAGGGACAGATATTGCCATGGAAAGTGCGGATATGGTCCTTATGAAACCCAACCTCATGGATGTGGTCAAAGCTTTGAAAATTAGTCAGGCGACTATCACAACGATTAAAGAAAACCTCTTTTGGGCCTTTATCTACAATATCTTGTCTATCCCAGCGGCTATGGGTGTCCTCCACCTCTTTGGAGGTCCCCTTCTTGATCCAATGATAGCAGGATTTGCCATGAGTTTTAGCTCTGTTTCGGTCGTTCTTAATTCTCTGCGTCTCAAGCGCTGCAAAATTTAAGTGTCGATTACTTACAACTCCCGCCGCTTAAGGTGTGTATTAAAAACTAATTAAAGAAAAGGAAGAAAGAAAAATGACAAAAACTTATAAAATCACAGGAATGAAATGCCAAGGATGTGTTAACACCGTTACTGAAAAACTCTCCGCTGTCAAAGGTGTAGACAAGGTCCAAGTTGACCTCGAAAACAAACAAGTCACTATCGAAGGGAAACCTTGGAAATGGTCTCTCAAACTTGCCCTAAAAGGCACTAAGTTCGAGCTTGGTGACGAAATTTAAGACAGGAATGAAACAGCTCTTAGGCTGTTTTTTTTGTCCATAATCTTTTTGAAAAACTCTTCCTTTTGTGATATGATTAGGGTAATTATGTTCTCAAAAAGGAGACTATTCTCTCTTTAAAACTGAGACTAGAAAATCAAGAAAAGAAAACGGTATACCTATGTCTAAACAAACCCTTATCCTTCTCTATGGTGGACGTTCAGCAGAACGTGAAGTGTCTGTACTATCAGCTGAGAGTGTTATGCGTGCGGTAGATTACAACGCATTTGAGGTTAAAACCTACTTATCACTCAGTCTGGTGATTTTATCAAAACACAAGAATTTATAGAAACCCCAGGTGATGATGAGAAGCTCATGACTAATGACACTGTTGAGGCTAGTCAGGCTATTAAACCAAGCGATATCTACGAAGAAGATGCTGTGGTCTTCCCTGTGCTTCATGGTCCTATGGGTGAGGATGGTTCTATCCAAGGTTTCCTTGAAACCCTCAAGTTGCCATACGTGGGGACCAATGTTCTTTCATCAAGTGTAGCTATGGACAAGATTATGACCAAACACATTCTTGAAGTTGCTGGTGTGCCTCAGGTTGCCTACACAGTCTTCATCGAGGGTGAAGATTTGGAAGTAGCAGTAGCTGAAACGCTTGAAAAATTGACCTTCCCAGTGTTTGTCAAACCTGCTAACATGGGGTCATCTGTTGGGATTTCTAAAGCTGAAAATGAAGCAGAGCTTCGTTCAGCGATTGATCTTGCTCTCAAATATGATAGCCGTATCTTGATTGAGCAAGGTGTAGTTGCTCGTGAAATCGAAGTTGGTATCCTTGGAAATACGACTGTCAAAACGACTGATCCGGGTGAAGTGGTCAAAGACGTGGCTTTCTATGATTACCAAGCCAAGTACATTGACAATAAGATTACCATGGATATTCCAGCTCGCGTGCCTGTCGAAGTCATGACGCAAATGCGTGCCTATGCGGCCAAGGCCTTTCGTGCTCTAGGGGGTTGCGGTCTTGCCCGCTGTGATTTCTTCCTGACAGAGGATGGAGCCATCTACCTTAATGAGCTCAACACCATGCCAGGTTTCACTCAATGGTCAATGTACCCACTACTTTGGGAAAATATGGGACTCTCTTACTCAGATCTTATCAAGGAATTGGTAGTTTTGGGACAAGAAATGTTCGACAAACGTGAAAGCCATTTGATTTAAGAACGATGATTTATAAGAAAGACATCTTAGTCTCGGAGAAATCTCTGAGATTGAGATGTTTTTTTCTTTATAGAAATCCAGATTGTATTTATATCTTTTCTTTATCACCTTGATAAAAAATACATATTATCCAAAGAAACTCAGCGGTGGTAGAATAAAGCTAACGTTTCAAATAATAATATAAAGCAATTTGTTCGTTTTTGATGAAGATTCACCTATCGTAAATATCGTCAGAGACAAGTGATGGTCAAAGGGCCAGAAGTAGATGTCAGTGGGTGCTCACGGATTTTTACACGCCCTTTGTATCTTGTTTTGAGGAGGTAAATTTTGGACTGGTCCATTGTTCAACAGTATTTGCCCTTCTATCAGAAGGCATTCTTTTAACCTTACATATTGCTGTTATGGGGATTATTGGGTCCTTTCTTTTGGGCTTGGTGGTGAGTGTTATTCGTCATTACCGAGTGCCGATTTTGAGTCAGCTTTCGACGGCTTATATTGAGTTATCTCGGAATACGCCGCTCTTGATTCAGCTTTTCTTTCTCTACTTTGGTTTGCCTCGTATCGGTTTGGTTCTATCCTCAGAGGCTTGTGCTGTGGTAGGTTTGATTTTCTTGGGTGGTTCCTATATGGCGGAGTCCTTCCGAAGTGGTCTAGAGGCTGTTAGTCAGACCCAGCATGAAGTGGGCCTATCTATTGCTTGACGCCGTTTCAAGTCTTTCGCTATGTGGTCCTTCCTCAGGCAGTGGCTGTGGCGCTTCCGTCATTTAGTGCCAACGTTATTTCCTTATTAAGGAAACATCAGTATTCTCAGCGGTAGCCTTGGCGGATTTGATGTATGTAGCTAAAGATTTGATGGGTCTTTACTACGAAACTGATGTGGCTCTAGGAATGTTGGTGGTGGCTTATCTCTTGATGTTGCTACCGATTTCTCTAGTCTTTAGTTGGATTGAAAGGAGGTTACGATATGCAGGATTCGGGATTTCAGGTTCTTCTTCAGGGGAATAATTTCCTACGTATCTTACAAGGTTTAGGCGTGACTATTGGAATTTCAATCGTTTCGGTTCTTCTTTCCCTTTTACTAGGAACTCTTTTTGGGATTGTCATGACTTCAAAGTCTAAGATTGTTCGGTTTTTGTCACGAATTTATCTAGAATTTATTCGTATCATGCCTCAATTAGTTTTGCTATTTATTGTCTATTTTTGGTCTGGCTAGGAACTTTAACATCAATATCTCAGGTGAGCTATCGGCTATTATCGTCTTTACCCTTTGGGGAACGGCTGAGATGGGCGATTGGTGCGTGGGTCAATCACGTCGCTACCGAGACACCAGTTTGAGAGTGGAAGGGCTCTTGGCTTGACCAATGGGCAACTCTACACCTATGTCATTATTCCGCAAGTCCTGCGTCGCTTGTTGCCTCAGGCTATTAACCTGGTGACACGGATGATTAAGACACATCTTTGGTGGTTTTGATTGGGGTGGTTGAGGTGACCAAGGTTGGTCAGCAGATTATCGATAGTAACCGCTTGACTATTCCAACAGCTTCTTTCTGGATTTATGGTACAATTTTGATTCTTTATTTTGCCATTTGTTACCCAGTATCTAAGCTGTCTACATATCTTGAAAATCGTTGGAGGAATTAAGATGACAGAAAGCATTTTACAAATTAAGGATTTGAAAAAGTCCTTTGGGGACAATCAAATTCTCAAAGGCATCTCCTTAGATGTTAAGCAAGGTGAAGTCGTTGTTATCCTGGGTTCCTCAGGTTGTGGGAAATCGACTTTGCTACGCTGCATCAATGGCTTAGAGACTATCCAAGGAGGCGATATTCTCCTAGATGGTAAGTCTATACACTGATAGTAAAAAGGATTTCCACCT
>ENA-OQHY01000828-OQHY01000828.1-human-gut-metagenome-genome-assembly--contig:-NODE-828-length-15612-cov-1.908557_pt1 | contig 15612 bp, 19 predicted proteins | sample MGYA00242570_ERZ504733 | MGnify/ENA primary metagenome ERZ504733 (study PRJEB26092, sample SAMD00036219) | human gut metagenome | host: Homo sapiens | study: EMG produced TPA metagenomics assembly of...
AACCAATCCACAGCATCTTATATATCATAGTCGAACCTACAGAAGAGGTAAAGAATGGACTATGACTTTAATGGTTATAAAGACCTTGGAGAGGGTCTCTAAAAACTACTACTATATAATACGAGGATAAATTATAATATGAAACTCGATATACGAAAGATGATAAGCGATCCGTTCTGGTTTGCCATGTATATGCTGTTAATTGCTTATCTTGGAGCACCGGCATTTTTGAAGATTCATCTTGGAGTTTTCAGAAAAGCAGGTCTTGTATGGGGAGCGGTTTTGCTTGCCATCTTTTTGATAAAAAACTACAGAGCTTATCTGGAAAATAAATTTGCACTGGTCTTGTTTTTGTTTTGTGTTGCAAATGGAATCACGATACTTGTAAACTGGAGAACCAAATTAAGCAGCAATATTTTTACATTTGGTTATATGACCACTTCACTGCTTTTAGTTTTTAATATGTACTGGCAGAAAGAGGAAGAGGAAGTGGAAAAGAAAATAAAAATCTTTTCCTGGATGAAATGTGATTATGCCGCTTATTTATGCCTCAATTGCATTAATTACATTTTTACTTTCCGTTCAAGTGTGCTATGAACTTCCGAATGGATATCAGTATCTTGGAATGTTTGAAAATCGTCTCTGGGGCTTATTCAACCCGAACACCGGTGGAATGATGGCGGTGATTTCCATGGCATTTTCTCTTTATCTGATAAACAAGTCAGCACAAAAGAAAAAACTTCTGATTGCAAATATTGTAATTCAATATCTGTATCTGATTTTAACACAGTCAAGAAGTGCTTATGGAGCGTTTGTCTTTTTTATTCTGATTGTAATTGGATTTGTCTGGGTCAAAAGAGAGAAATCTATTCACAAAGGATAGGAAAACCTGCATAAAAGAGTCTTTTAAGTCAGTTGTCATTTTTGCCTGTGTGTTGGCACTCTCTCCGATTGTAAAACATACGATTGTATTGATTCCGGATGCAGTAAGTTCTTTGAAAGGACAGGAAGAGAAAACAGAAATTGTAAGAACCGAAGAATTTTTTGAAGAAGAAGATGCAAACAGTGTCAGCAACGGACGAGTGGAAATCTGGAAAGCCGGATTAAAAGTCTGGAAAAATTCTCCTGTATTTGGTGCAGGTGCAAATTGCATCTATGAATATGCAAAGAGGGATTTGGATAAAGGAACCGCACAGGCGCTTCATAATGGCGGACTTCACAATGTCTATGTGACAACGCTGGTGGCATCTGGAGTGGTAGGACTTGGAATTTTATCCGTCTTTTTAATTATGGTATTTATTCGCTTTGTAAGAGCACTTTTCACAAAAACGGATACATCGACATTTATTTTAATGGGGCTTTGCGGTGGAATTTTACTATCGGATTTTATGGAATCCAGAATCTTATATGCAAACTCAAGTGTTCATTATATTTTCTGGATGACAATGGCGTATCTGTGCTGTAAAATAAATGATAATCAAGAAAAAACAGGCATAGAGAAGCGTTAGGACAAAAGCTGGAATAAATGAGAAAGGATATGACCGGATGGGGAAAGTTAGACGATGGATGCTGATACTGTGTGCGATTTTTATGGTGCTCGGTGCACAGTCTGTGTATGCGGATGATACGCAGGATTCTCTCGATGGCTACTGGTCAAAAGACGAAAATCAGGAAACGGAAGATGGGGAAAACGTTTACCGATATTTTCTATGGGATGGAACAATGATTACGGACCAGTGGGCAAAAATCGAAGAGGAATGGTACTTTTTGATGCCAATGGAGTCATGCAAAGAGGCTGGCTTTGGAAAAGTGGTGGATGGTACTATCTGGATGAAGAAACCGGTGCGATGCAGAAAGGCTGGATTAAAATCGAGAAAGATGAGTATTTTTTAAGTGAGTCAAGTGGAAGAATGAAAACCGGTTGGACACATTGGAAAAAGAAATGGTACTATCTGGAATCGAATGGAAAACTGGCAAAGAATACAGAACGTTACTGATGGGGCATACGTTTCACTTTAATAAAACAGGAGAATGGGTAAAAGATTAAATGGAAGTTGTATCAATTGTAAAAATGATACTGTTCACAGTGGCATTTTGGTTGTTTTTGATTGTCATAGGATTTCATACACCGGCAAAGCGGACGAAAAAAATTACAGAACTGCTTATGGGTGGAATGATATTATTTTTCTTTTTATTTGAAATATTGGCATTGTGTGCAGTTTTCTTTCGATGGAAATTTCATACGCTTTACTGGCTGGTACTGGGAATCTCGGTGGTGCTGTTTGTCAGTTCGATTGTTCAAAACTGGGATTTTATTATGAGATTAATCCGGTTTAAGAAACAAGAAACGAAAAAACAAAAAGGAAGCAGACTCTGGTATCTTCCGGCGGTTGTCTTAATAGTCGTTCAGATGTATGCAGGGATTTTTTACACACACATTGACGATGATGATGCTTTTTATGTAGCGACGGCGTCAACAACTCTCGAGACAGATACGGTGTTTCAGTACAATGCGTATACAGGAGATGAGTACGAGTCCCTTCCAAGCCGTTATGTATTATCTCCATTTCCAATTTTGAAGCGGGTTTAAGCAGGCTTTATGGAGTACCTTCAACCGTTTTGGGACATACGGGAATGTTTTTGATTTTTCTTCCGGTTGCTTATTTTGTTTATGACCTGCTGGGCAGTTTTTTCTGGAAAAATAAAAGAAAAGAGAGAGGATTGTTCTTACTTTTTCTGGCATGGATGAATATATTTGGTTATTATTCCGTGTATACGATGTCTACTTTTTACTGATTCGTATCTGGCAGGGAAAGGCAGTCCTGGCAGCAGTGATTCTTCCATTGTTGTTTACTATCTGCTTTGTGCTTATAAAAATGAGTATCAAATTCAGGATATATCCAGATTTTTCTGACGACAGGAGCAGCAGCGCTGACCTCTTCCATGGGAATTTTCTTAGCACCGATTATGGTGGCGCTTGGGGCATTTGCGGGAATCATACAGACAAGAAAAATAGGAATAGCATGGAAATTGCTGGCTGGATGTATTCCTTGTATCATACTGACAGGAATTTATCTGCTGTTAAGAGTTGAGGGAATGGGATGAGTAGTGAAGTATTTGATTTGATTAAATTTTTCTGGAAGCATTATAATGGAAAGGGATTTTACCTGTATCTTTTTTTAGGCTGTATGGTTCTGCTTTTGTTTTTAAGAGAGAGAAGGAAATATAACCGTTATCTGTTTTGGTACTGTATTGGTGGACTGATTTTGTACTGGATTCCGTATACGGCAAAAATTATTATGGACTATGCAATTGGAAAGACGGTTTACTGGAGAATGTTCTGGCTGCTTCCGATTACGTTTGTGATTGCTTATTTTGCTGTATCGTGTATCTCACAGTTAAAGAACAGACTTTTTGCAGTGGTACTGGCAGTGCTGATGCTGTCCGGACTTGCCTTTAGTGGTCGGCTGGTTTACAACAAAGATGTATTTCATAAATCAACCAATTATTATAAACTGCCACAGACCGTGCTTGGTGTGTGTGATGCAATGAAAAAAAATGCCGATGGAGAGGAAATTCGGGCAATTGTTCCGGATGAGCTGATTTCTTATGTCAGACAGTATGACCCGTCGATTCACCTGATTTATGGACGCGATGCTGGCAAGGATCAAGAACCGATACCATGGAAGCTGCGATTGTGTATGATGTGATTAATAATGAAGAACAGGATAAAGAGACCTTTCGGGAAGCGCTTGCTCTTTCCGGCTGTAATTATCTTGTACTTTCAGAAGAGCATACCATGGACTGGTATGCGGAAGAAGAATACGAAAAATCGCAAAAATTGATGAGTATTGTATTTATAGAATTGACAAATAGCAGTAAGAGATGTCTGTATCTTTTTGGGTACAGGCATTTTTTAATCCTTTCGATTGAAATTCATAAGAGAAAATGGTATATTGTAAAGGTTAAGTATACTTTACCATAAGTAGAGGAGATTGGAATGAACATATTTAGAGAATTGTGGAGAAACAAGACCCTGGTGTGGAAACTGGGTAAAAATGACTTCAAAACAAAGTATGCAGGTTCTTATTTTGGAATTTTATGGGCGTTTGTACAGCCCATGGTTACAATTTTGATTTACATTTTTATTTTCCAGTTTGGATTTCGCGTTATGGATACGCCAAACGGATATCCGTATGCGCTGTGGCTGATTGCAGGTATTATTCCCTGGTTTTTCTTTTCAGAGGGAATTATCAATGCAACCAACTGTTTGATGGAATATAGTTATCTGGTAAAGAAAGTTGTATTTAAAATCAGTGTACTTCCGCTTGTAAAAATTTTATCGGCGTTATTTGTACATTTGTTTTTTATTGCATTTGCGATTTTTATCTATATTATTATGGGAAAGACACCGATTGTTCAGATGGCTCAGCTTGGCTACTATACAATCTGCGCAATCTGTCTGATTACTGCGCTTGCCTATTTTACCTGTTCCATCGTACCGTTTTTCAGAGATTTTGGAACGATTATCAATATCCTGATGCAGGTTGGTATGTGGGCATGCCCGATTATGTGGGATATGTCAACGTTTAAAATGCCTGCAAAAGTTGAATTTCTTTTAAAATTAAATCCGCTGTATTATGTTGTACAGGGATATCGTGACAGTTTCATGGATGGATCTGGTTCTTTGAGAGACCAAAGATGACGATTTACTTCTGGGTTGTAACTTTAATTATCGGAGTGATTGGATTTACTGTATTCCGTAGATTAAGAGTACATTTCTCAGATGTATTGTAGGAGGGACACATGGACGATATTGTAGTATCAATTAAAGATGTCAGTAAAGTATACAAATTATATGATAAACCGATAGACAGGCTGAAAGAATCTCTGTCTATTACGCATAAAAGCTATCATCAGGACCATTTTGCCTTAGAGGGAATTTCGCTTGATGTGCATAAGGGAGAATGTGTTGGAATTATCGGAACAAAACGGTTCCGGAAAATCTACGCTGTTAAAGATTATTACCGGTGTATTAAGTCCGACAACCGGAAGTGTTACCGTCAATGGGAAAATCAGTGCGCTTCTTGAACTGGGTGCCGGCTTTAATATGGAATATACGGGAATTGAAAATATTTATCTGAATGGTACCATGCTTGGGTTTTCAAGAGAAGAGATGACAGCAAAACTTGATGATATTATTAATTTTGCAGAGATTGGCGATTTTATCAATCAGCCATGTAAGACTTATTCGAGTGGTATGTTTGCCCGCCTTGCATTTGCAGTTGCTATCAATGTAGAGCCGGATATTTTGATTGTCGATGAAGCATTGAGCGTTGGAGATATTTTCTTCCAGTCGAAATGTTACCGTAAATTCAATGAATTTAAAGAAGCAGGAAAAACAATTATTTTTGTTACGCATGATATGGGAAGTGTTATCAAATACTGTGAAAGAAGTATGCTGATTCATCACGGACATCATGTGCTGACCGGAACGTCCGCAGAAGCAGTGGATGTATATAAGAAAATCCTTGCAAATCAATATGATGACAGTGCAAAGGACGAAGAACAGGAAGAAACTACAGAGGTAGAAACTCAGGAAACAGAAACGAAAGAAAAACAGGAAGCAAAAGGCTGGAAGAGTAAATTAACTTTAAACAGCAATCTGGATTCTTATGGAAGTCTGGATGCAGAGATTGTGGATTTTGCAATTGTGAATGATAAGGGAGAAATCAGTTCTTCCGTAGATAAAAATAAACAGTTCCGTATTAAGATGAAGATTCAGTTTAAAAAAGATGTGAACCATCCAATTTTTGCTTATACGATTAAAGACAGAAAAGGTACGGAAATTACAGGTACCAATACCATGTTGGAAAATTATACACCGGCACACTGTAAGGCAGGGGAGATCGTTATCGTTAATTTTGACCAGATTATGACGCTTCAGCCAGGGCAGTATTTTCTTTCTTTTGGTTGTACCGGTTATAATGGGGATGATTTGGAGATTTATCACAGACTTTATAATGCCTGCCACCTTGAAGTCTTTTCAAAGAAAGAGGGAACGCTTGGTTTCTTTGATTTGAATTCAACGGTTTCTTATGACGGGGCAATACAAACGAAATAATAAATAATAGAAGGATTATATGGGATGAACGAAAAGATTGGGAAAGTTACATTAAATCTGACTATTATGAAGGTCAGGATTTTTACAGTGACGGTGTGATTGAAGAGCATCTGTTAGAGCTGGTGAAACATCACGAACCTGAAGAGTATCAGGATATTATCTTAAAAGAAAAAAACTGGGCTGTGATGTATCATCTTTCACAGCAAAGAGAGAATATTTTAGAGTGGTATCCGATAACAAAGGAAGATTCCGTGCTTGAAATCGGAGCCGGATGTGGTGCAATCTCTGGTGTGCTTGCAAAAAAAGCCGGACGGGTTGTGGCAAATGACCTGTCTAAGATGAGAAGTTCAATTAATGCATGGAAGAATAAAGAGGCAGAAAATCTGGAGATTGTAGTCGGAAACTTTAATACGGTATCTGATAATCTGACAGAAACCTTTGATTATGTTACCTTGATTGGCGTGTTTGAGTATGCAAAGACTTATATTCAGGAAGAAGAGCCATATCGGGTATTTTTAGATAAAATCAACCGTCATTTAAAACCGAATGGAAAGATTTTGATGGCAATTGAAAATAAGCTGGGACTAAAATACTTTGCAGGCTGTAAAGAAGACCATGTCGGTCGGATGTTTGAAGGAATTGAAGGCTATAAAAATACATCCGGAGTAGAGACATTCAGCAAAAGAGAATTAGAGAAACTGCTCGATGCAAATGGCTATCACAATTATCGGTTCTATTATCCTTATCCGGATTATAAATTTGCAACAACCATTTATTCAGATTCTTATCTTCCAAAAAAAGGAGAACTGCGGAATAACCGCCGAAATTTTGATGCAGAGCGTCTGTTGCTTTTTGATGAGGGACTTGCCTTTGATACCATGATTAGTGCTGAATTATTCCCGCATTTTTCCAATTCCTTTTTTGTAGAAATTCAGAAAAAGGAGGAAAACAATGCCTGAGATATTATATTCAAAATTTTCAAAAGACCGTCAGAAAAAATTTCAGATTGCAACGATGATTGTAGAAGAAAATGGAGAAAAATCGGTCATAAAAAAAGCGATGCATAAAGAGGGAGAAGCCCATGTAAGAAAGATGGTCGAATCCCGAGAACTGCTTTCGGAATTATTTGCAAATTCAGGTGTGGAAATGTGTCCATGCAAAGAGGAAAATGGTCAGGTCCGTTTTTTATTTGTGGAGGGGGAAAGCTTAGAAGAAAGAATCCACAGCCATTCAGAAGCAAATGACTATGAAGCCTTGAAAGAGGATTATCGTTTTCTTGCAAAGATTATTTTTTCCGTAAAAGGAATGCATACATTCGAGAGCAGTCCGGCATTTGAAGAAATTTTTGGCTTTTCAAAGTTTAAAGAAGCGCAACATTCGGCAGATATTTCCAATGTTGATATGATTCCGGCAAATCTTCTGTTTGGTAAAAAATGTGTGTTGGCAGATTATGAATGGGTCTTTTTCTTTGAGATTCCATTAGAATTTATCTATGCAAGAAGCATTTTCTTGCAGGAAGCAGTCTGCGGTTTAGATAAGAGTCAGTTAGAAGAACTCTATGCAATTGGCCGTGTAGATATGGAAGAAGTGCCGGTTTATTATCAAATGGAAGTGAACTTCCAGGAATATGTGGCTGGAAAAGGCGAAAAATATGCCCTGTCCCATCTGTACCAGAAAATGCACTGTAAATCTTATCCTGTCAGTGAATGGGATTATAAGAAACAGTTCTTTTCTATCGGTATCGAGGGAGATACCGGTGAAGAATGGGAAGAAATCAGCTACGAGGAAACCATTCATTCTGAGATTAAGAGAACGATTCAATTAAAAGCAAACCAATATACCAGACTTCGGTTCAAACCGGTGGATTCTAAAAGTATTATAAAAATCAGGAAACTGGTCGGAAAGAAAGAAAAACAGGAAGTCCGTTTGAATTTTACTCATAATGCAAAACTGGTGATTATTGATGATTATTATTTCATAGAACCACCGGTGCTTGAAATCGCACTTGATGGATGTGAAGAAATCGAATTTGATTATTTGGTTTATCGCAGAAATGATGGTGTCATTGACCAGATGGTGACATTTATTCAGAATGAGAAAGCGTTAAAATATGAGAGACAGATGCTGACTGAAAAAAATGCAGCACACGAAGTCAGGATAGCCAAACTTGGAAAAGAGTTAAATGACTTACAGGCGACCGTAGAATATCAGGCAGAAAAAATCCGACAGCTTGAAAATTTAAAAGTCTATAAGATGTATCAAAAAGTACGTAAAATAGTGAAAAGGGGTAATTGATGTATGGACGTATCCATTGTAATTCCTACTAAGAATGCAGGTCCTTTATTTGAAAAAGTGCTGGATATGATATTTTCCCAGAAAACCATTTATGAATATGAGGTTATCTGTGTGGATTCCGGTTCAAAAGATCAGACACTTGAGGTAATTAAAAAATATCCGTGCAAATTATATCAGATTCCGGCATCAGAATTTGGACATGGAAAAACCAGAAATTACGGGGCTTCTAAGGGAACAGGAACTTATATTGTATTTATTACACAGGATGCACTTCCTGCAACAGAGACATGGCTTCAGAATTTTATTGATGCCATGAAAAAGACCCGGAAGTGGTGGGTGGATTTGGAATCCATTATCCTTATCCAGGCTGTAATTTTATAGATAAGAGAGATATTGAAGGATTATTTCAGGGATTTGGTTCTGATAATACGATTTTTTATATGGAAGATAAGGAACGCTATGAAAGAGAAGAAGGATATCGACATGTACTTGCTTTCTTCTCAGATAATAATTCCTGTGTCAGAAGAGATGTATTTGAACAGCATCCTTATGATGATGTTAATTTTGCAGAGGATCAGATTTGGGCGAGAAAGATGATCGAGTTGGGTTATAAAAAAGTATACTGCCCGTTTGCACCGGTTTATCATTCTCACAACTTTAAATTAAGTACTTACTTTGCAAGATATTATGATGAATATAAAGGTCTCTATGAAATTCATCAGTATATGATGGCACAGCATTTTCGACAGCTCCCACGTCTCTGGGTGCGTCAGGTCAGAGGAGACTGTGCTTACATCCGTCAACAACCGATCGGAAAGAAAACAAAAATCAAATGGGCTATTTACTCCGCATTTCGTAATTTCGACCGTTTTGTCGGGGGGACACTTGGCGGAAAGTACCATACTTATTCGGAAGCAAAACAGAAATTTCTGGACAAACATATTTCACAGCAGTACAGACAAAGAAAGGCTTAACTGGTCTTAGGTGAGAAAGGAAAAAAGAATGAGCGATAATGTAGTAGAAAGAGGAATGAGATATTTAAAGAATAATGGCGTGAAAGCAACATTAAAACGTATGAAAAACGGACCTGCACCGATTCCGCCAAAGAATAATCTGCTTGGATTTTATAATTTTGTAGTCAATACAGAAGAAATTCCATTTGATAAAAAGGCGTATGAAGAGGCAAAGAAATCTGGAAAAATCACATTAAACTGGGTCATTCCGGAAATGAGTCCGGGTTCAGGCGGACATACCACAATTTTCCGTTTTGTATCAAATTTGGAAAAATTAGGTTTTCACAGCAAAATTTATCTTTATATGTCTCCGACATTTAAAGATAATGAGTCCATCCGCAGTTTCTTAAAACAGCATTTCCCACTGTTAGATGAGAGAGTAGAAGTTTACTGTGATGTATCTCAGATGGGATTTGCACACGGTACAGTTGCAACTGCATGGACCACTGCTTACTATGTCAGAAGATTTAATAATACCATTTCTAAATTTTATTTTGTACAGGACTTTGAGCCGTATTTCTATGCACATGGTTCAGAATATGAGTTTGCAGAAAATACTTATAAAATGGGATTTCGTGGAATTACTGCCGGTGACTGGTTAAAAGATGTAATGAGAAACGATTATGGCATGACAGCAGATAGTTTCTTATTCTCTTACGATGACAAGATTTACAAACCAAAAGAAAAAACAGATGACAAACCGAGAGTATTCTTCTATGCAAGACCGGTTACTCCAAGACGTGACTTTGAGCTTGGTATGCTGGCAATCAATGAATTATGGAAGAAAATGCCGGACTTAGAGGTTATTTTTGCAGGATGGGATGTCAGCAACTATGAAATTCCATTCCCACATCAGAATCTTGGAACTGTAACACCACAGGTACTTGCAGATTCTTATGTAAAATGTGATATGTGTCTGATTATTTCAAACACAAACCTGTCCCTGCTGCCACTTGAAGTTATGGCTTGTAACTCTGTTGCAGTCTGCTCGAAAGGAGAAAACAGCACCTGGCTTGTCAATGAAGAAAATTCTATCTTAGTAGATTATGACCCGAATCAGATTGCAGATACAATGGAAGACTACTTCAAACACCCGGAAAAATTAGCTTCAATCCGTAAAAAAGGTCTGGAATTTGCAAAAAATACTTCATGGGAAAGAGAAGCAGAAAAAGTAAAAGAGGCAATTCTTAGAGGAATTCATGAAGATGAGCAGAAAATTCAAAAATAAACAGAAACTTGGACGGACAGTCTGCATGATTTTTGCCCTGCTTCTGGTATTTGGAATTTATCTGGCATGGGCCTGCAGTCAGAGGCATAATTTTTCACCCGATGAGGGGATGCGTTCCCGAATCGTGCAGTATATCTATGAGCATGGAAAACTGCCGCATGGTGGAGACCCCGAGATAAGAGATGAAGATTGGGGAATTTCGTATGCGTTTAATCCGATTTTAAGTTACATGATTTCTGCGTTGTTTATGAAGATTACTTCATTTTTCACGACAGATGAGTGGGCACTGTTGATTTCTGCAAGAATGGTTAATGTTCTATTCGGAACAGCGTCAGCGTATTGTATTTTTAAAATCGGAGAAGCATTATTCAAAAAAGGAGAAAGGGTGATGTTCTTTTTCCTTTGTACCCTGCTTCCCGGTGCTGCAATTTTATATACTTATATCAATTGTGACGGACTTGCTTTATTTTCTTCATCCTTTATCATTTATATGTGGGTGAGGGCAATGAATGAGGGCTGGACAAAGAAGAACAGTATTTTGCTTGGAGTTGCATTATCACTTTGTGCGCTTTCCTATTATGATGCTTATGGTTATGCACTGTGCAGTATTTTATTCTTTGTCGTTTCCTCCCTTGGCTATGGCAAAAAGAAACCGGATTTTAAATTAATGTTCAAAAGAGGTCTGTTGATCACGGCAGTTGTGGCAGTGCTTGCCGGATGGTGGTTTGTAAGAAACTATATCATCTATGATGGAGATTTTCTTGCAAGAAAAACCATGCATGAGTATGCAATCAAATATGCAAAGCCACAGTTTAATCCTAAAAATGTAACGACATTTAAGGATTATCCGGAGGCAAACATTATCTCGATGTTAAAATATCATGCTCCCGGTTTTAAATATCGCTGGGTTGGAATGGTAGTCTATGGGGTAGTTGGAATCTTTGGATACAATCAGATTTTTCTTGGAAAAAAAGTGTATTATCCATATTTTGCATTGATTCTTGTCGGGCTGGTATTTGTAATCTGGAAAGCAAGAGATATTTTCTATTTAAAACGAGAGCAGGTTATGCTTGAGAAGAAAATCAATGAAGAAGAAACCGTAGAACAGGTATTAATCCGTCAGAAAGGAATCCGTCCGCAGGATTATTCCATCTGTGTCTTTTACTTGGAATGATAATTCCGAATGTTTTGAACTTATATTATTCTTATACTTCAGATTATCAGCCACAGGACGCTACAGCATGCCGATGTTAGTTCCGATGATGTATTTTGTAACGATGGGATATTCGAGAGTCGCAGACCATTTTATTAAAAATCAGAAATTAAAACAGCTTTGCTATTATCTGGTTTCAATAGGAACAATTGTAGTTGCACTGTTTTTATGGGCAAGACTGTTGTATCCATTATATCTTCAGAACTATAATGGTCTGCATTAATGGATTTCCGGAATTTTTCAACAGACAGATTCTGGGAGTGCATGATTAGTCATAAGGAGGAATAAGATGCCAAATTGGAACAATCTCACGTCAAAGGTAATTCAGACGGTAGAAGCAGATGGAATTTTGGGACTTGGAAAACGCGGTGGCAGATATTTAAAAAAAAGGTTCGGAGCTTTAGCAAAAAAGAGTCCGAAACCGGTTTTTAAAGATGTGCTGTTTATTGATGGATTGTGGAACAGTACTGCCACATCCGTCAAGATATCGTGTCAGCCATCAAAGAGAACAACTTTTATCTTATGGAATTACATCAGACCAGGTGTACTTTGCAGATTTGGATTTAAAACAGATTGGCTGGTATAATGTGTTTGTATTTTTTCGCTGTCCACTCAATGAGACAACGGAAAAATTTGTAAAATTAGCAAAAAGGTATCAAAAAACAGTTTTATATGATATTGATGACCTTGTATTTGATACAAAATATACAGATACGATTCCTTATGTAACTGCGCTTGAAAAAAAAGAAAGAGAAGCCTATGATGAGAATGTTCGGGCGTATGGACAGCTCCTTGACTTATGTCAGGGGGCTGTTACCACTACAGGGGAATTATCAGAAGCATTGAAGCTGCATGTAAAAGAGGTCTGCATCAATCGAAACAGGGCTTCTGAGGAAATGATGCAGATTTCCGAAACAGCATTAAATCAAAAACAGAACATAAAGAAGTTGTACGTTTAGGTTATTTTAGTGGAAGCATTACGCATAATCCAGACATTGAAATGCTGCTGCCGGTGCTCTTAAAGTTAATGAGACAATATAAGAATTCTGGAATTTGTTCAGTGTGGGAGAGCTGGAAATTCCGGAAGAATTAAAAGAATTTGCAGACCGAATCAAGATTCTTCCGTTTGTTGACTGGAAAAATCTTCCGAAATTGATTTCAGATGTAGATATTAATTTAGCTCCACTCGAAGATACGATTTTAACCGCGCAAATCAGAAATAATGGGTGGAAGCTCCCTTGTTCAGGTGGTAACGGTGGCGTCGAATCTGGGTGCATTTGCCGATACGATTGAAAATCAAAAAACCGGATTTTTATGCAAGGATTTAAAAGAATGGGAAGAAACGCTGTGCGCTTTGATTGAACAGCCAAGACTTCGCAGAAAAATTGCGATGCAGGCATATCAGTTTTGTAAAGAAGCCTATCTTACAACCTATACAGGAAAGACGCTGGCGGATTTTATCAAAGCCAAACGGACCAAAAATGTTGGAATCCTGCTTCCGGCACTTAATATCAGCGGTGGAATCATGGTGGCAATGTGGCATGCCGTTTTCTTAAGGGAGGCTGGATTTGATGTCACGATTCTTTCAGAAAATACAACGGAAACTTCATGTGTCTTTGAAAATCAGAATTTTCCGGTGATCCCATTAAGAGAGGATGCAGTCAGCGGTCACTTTGATAAGATGATTGCAACGATGTGGGTCACAGTAAAGTGGCTGGAACTATTTTCGAATATTGATAAAAAATATTATCTGGTGCAGAATTATGAGACGGATTTTTATGAAAAAGGCAGTCCATATCGTGCAATGCAAACGCCACCTATTGCAAAAACCAGATTCAGTATGTTACGATATCAAAGTGGTGTAAGGAATGGTTAAAAGAACGGTTTGAAAAGGAATGTGCTTATGCACCAAATGGGTTGGATACTCGGGTTTTTACTCCATGTGCTCGTGATTTTAGCGGAAAATCCGAATTTTAATCGAGGGAGACTGCGGTGCATGGCATAAAAATGTAGATGAAAGTTTTCAGATTGTAGAGAAACTCGATAGAGAGAAATTTGAAATCTGGTATCTTTCCTACAATTCAGAGCCAAAAGAATGGTACAAGCCGGACCGTTTTCTTCATAAAGTTCCATTTCAAGAAGTGTCAGAAGTATACAAACAGTGCCATATTCTGGTAAAATCAAGCATACTGGAGAGCTTTTCCTATCCTCCGCTTGAGATGATGGCAACCGGAGGTCTTGCAGTTGTCCGTCCAAATAGTGGAAACAAAGAATATTTAAGAGATGGGGAAAACTGTCTGTTATATGAGCCTGAAAATATTTCTGAGGCAGTGGAAAAGATTATGGAACTGGCAGAAAATGAGACACTTCGGAAACATCTGACAGAAGGCGGACTTAAGACTGCAAGGCAAAGAGAATGGGAAACTGTAAAACAGCAGATTTTAAATCTGTATCTGGAAGCAGGAGAATAAAATGATGAAAGCAAAAAACTTAATAAAACGAGTAACGATTGGCATTTTGGCAGTTGTGCTTAGCACTTCTGTTGTGTGGGCGGACGATAATCCAGGGCTGATTCAAAGGGCAAAAGATGCCTGTAAAAATGCAACCTATGATATCCCGACAGTGACAAATGACATTGACGGCTGGCCACAAGGACCGGCAATTATGTGTGATTCAGCTGTTGTGATGGAAGCTGAAAGTGGAGAAGTGCTTTATAATAAAGCAATGGATGAACGCCGTTATCCGGCAAGTACGACAAAGATTATGACGGCACTGGTCGCATTGGAACATTCTAATCTGACTGATACGGTCACCTTTACAGCAGAAGGTTTAAAAGAAGCTGTTCCTGGAAACAGTTATGTGACTCCGGTCATTCAGGAAGGTGAGACACTCACCATGGAACAGTGTCTGTATGCGATTATGCTTGTCTCAGGAAATGAAGTTTCGACACAGGTGGCAATGCAGGTTGGCGGAAGTGTAGAAGGTTTTGTGGAAATGATGAATGAGAAAGCCCGGGAAATCGGATGTAAAGATACACATTTTGTCAATGCGAACGGACTTCATGATGAAAACCATTATACAACCGCGCACGATTTGGCGATGATTGCACAGGAAGCTTACAAAAACGAAGAATTTCGCAAAATTGTAGGAAGTCGTTATTATACGATTCCGGCAACGAATAAGACTGCCGAGGAGCGTGTACTTGCAAACCATCATGCGTTGCTTGGAGAGGGTGATTGGCATTATGACGCTGTCTTGGAGGAAAGACCGGTTATACCGACACCGCTTTAAATACGTTTAGTCACTTATTTTGAAAAAGAACGGAACCGTTTATATTTGTGTGGTTTTACATTACAAAGGCACAGAAGTTTTTACCGATACAGTTATGCTTGCAGAATATACCAAAGAATTCGAAAAACTGCAGGTATCACCAAAAAAATATACACTCTCAGGCGGAACCGCAGTTGTGCCAAAAGGAACAACAACGGATGCGCTTGAGATACAGAGTACACAAAACGAAGATGGAAACGAACAGGAAACCTTTTTATTTAATGGATATGAAGTCGGTCAGGCAGTTGTAGATACGAAAGCTTATGAGGCGGATAAAAAAGCTGAAGAAGCACAGAAGGAAGAAGAGTCAAAAGAAGAGCAGAGCCAGAATAACGAGGCACAAAGCGTTCTTTTAGTACATTTGAAATTGCAGTGGTTGTGCTTGTAGGTCTGATTGGACTTGGACTGA
>ENA-OQHY01000829-OQHY01000829.1-human-gut-metagenome-genome-assembly--contig:-NODE-829-length-15608-cov-6.235062_pt1 | contig 15608 bp, 12 predicted proteins | sample MGYA00242570_ERZ504733 | MGnify/ENA primary metagenome ERZ504733 (study PRJEB26092, sample SAMD00036219) | human gut metagenome | host: Homo sapiens | study: EMG produced TPA metagenomics assembly of...
AAGCCCTTGACAGCGGCTTTAGCTTTGGCCACAAAGCCCGGCTTTTTCTCGGTTTTGTCTGCCATTATGCTCCGCCTTTCTTTTACTTGGTTTCGCGATGAACGGTGTGCTTCTTGCAGAAACGGCAGTACTTCTTCATCTCGAGACGATCGGGGTTGTTCTTCTTGTTCTTCGTGGTGTTGTAGTCCCATGCAAACAGTTACGTGATATTCTTTCTTACCTTCTTCAAAAGGAATCAGGCAGCCTTCATATTCTTTGCCGTCTACAACCACTTTCTTAACACCCTTCTGAACGTTATCCGGGTTCTTGACTTCGATGTGGTAAACAGCATCGCGGAATGTTCTGGTAAGTGTGAAATCACCAAATCCTTCCGGGATACATGGGTTGATACACAGTCCGTCGTAGGATGCTGAACACCCAGGATAGCCTGAGACAGGTTCCAGAAAGTCCATGCTGCAGTACCTGTCAGCCAGCTGTTCTTTGCCTGACCATGGAAAACTGCGTCAGCGCCTGCAACCATCTGAGAATATACATATGGTTCCGTACAGTGGATTTCGCTGATATCTTCGATGTAGGACGGGCAGGTCTTCTTGTAAATCTCAAAAGCTCTGTTGCCGCGTCCGATGACGGTTTCTGCGATAGAAACCCATGGATTATTGTGACAGAAGATACCTGCGTTCTCTTTATATCCCGGCGGATAGGAGGAAATTTCTCCAAGGTTCAGATAATACTGGGTATAGGCCGGCTGAAGGATCATAATACCGTATTTGGTATCCAGACGCTCTTTGACAGAATCCAGAGCCTTTTGGGCAAGACCTTCTTTCACACCGATTCCTGCCATAACGCAGAAGCCCTGCGGTTCGATAAAGATCTGACCTTCCTTGCATTCTTTGGAACCAACTTTTTTTGATTCTGCATCATATGCACGTACAAACCATTCTCCATCCCAGCCGGCATCCAGAACTGCCTGATACATGGCATCGACTTCTTTTTCGGCTCTGTCTGCGGCTGTGGTGTCCCCCATATGACGCTGATCTCTGCGAATTCTCTGCCGTATTTTACAAACATACCTGCGATAAATACAGACTCTGCAACAGGTCCTTCGGAAGGTCCTGTAGTCTGGAAGGATTCTCCCGGTTCTGTGGAGAAGCAGTTAAGGTTCAGGCAGTCGTTCCAGTCTGCACGTCCGATCAATGGCAGCTTGTGCGGTCGAGATGAGTGGCTGTATATTCGAAAGAACGGCGCAGATGCTCGTACAGAGGTGCTGCTTTTTCTTTCTGATTATCGAAATCTACCATCTCATTTAAGATAGAGAAGTCACCTGTTTCTTTCAGATAAGCGGAAACAGCTGCAATCAGCCATAATGGGTCATCATTAAATCCACTTCCGATGTCCAGATTACCCTTCTTGGTAAGTGGCTGATACTGATGATAAGCGCTTCCATCTTCGAACTGAGTAGCTGCGATGTCCAGGATACGTTCTCTTGCACGTTCCGGGATCAGGTGTACGAAACCAAGAAGATCCTGACAGGAATCACGGAATCCCATTCCACGGCCTGTGCCGGATTCGTAGTAAGAAGCAGAACGTGACATGTTGAAAGTGACCATACATTGATACTGGTTCCAGATGTTGGCCATACGGTTTACGTGTTCGTCATTACTTTCTACATGATAACGAGAGAGTAGTTTATCCCAGTAAGCATTCAGTTCTGCGAATGCCGCATCAACCTGTTCGGTTGTCTGGAACTGTTCGAGGATTTTATGTGCGCCGTCTTTGCGGATTACGTTCGGAGCAACAAACTTCTGATCCTGAGGGTTCTCGCTGTAACCAAGAATGAAAATAAAGTCCTTGGATTCTCCGGCGGAAAGTGTTATATTAATCTGGTGGCTTGCGATAGGGTACCAGCCGCTTGCCACAGAATTTCTTGCTTTATTTTCTTTTACGGCAGCAGGGAAAGCGTTTCCGTTATTCATACCAAGGAAAACATCTCTGCTAGTATCAAAACCATCAACAGGGCTGTTTACGCTGAAGAAACTGTAATGTCTGCGGCGTTCGCGATATTCGGTTTTGTGGTAAATAGTGCTGCCTTCGAGTTCGACTTCTCCGATGCTTAAATTTCTCTGGAAGTTTGTGCTGTCATCAACTGCGTTCCATAGACAGAACTCTACATAAGAGAAAAGGGAAAAAGTTTTCGAAGTATCAGTTGTATTTGTGAGAGTCAGTTTGTTGATTTCGCAGGTTGAGTTAACAGGAACAAAAGCAAGAAGATTAGCTTTTAATCCATTTTTGGAAGAAAGAAAACGGCTGTAGCCGATTCCATGATGGCATTCATAAGAATCCAGAGGTGTTTTGGAAGGCATGGAACCTGGATTCCAGATTTCTTCGCCGTCATGGATATAGTAATATTTTCCATTTGAATCTACCGGGATATTATTGTAGCGGTAACGGGTGATACGAAGAAGTTTGGCGTCTTTGTAAAAACTGTATCCGCCACAGGTATTGGAAATCAGTGAGAAGAAATCCTGAGAACCCAGATAGTTGATCCATGGGAGTGGAGTGTCTGGTGTAGTGATGACGTATTCTTTGGCATTGTCATCGAAATAACCGAATTTCATAAGAAGTCCTCCTGTTTTATAAATGATTTGTAGCAATTATTCTGAATATACAGAAAACAAAGACACGAAAACGAATAAGTTTAGAATAAAAACGTACGATTATCGTGGCATTACTGCTATTTTTCTTTAGTATAACGGAAGAAGTTGATAAAATCAACTGCTTTGCAGAGAAATAAATGTCAAAAAATAAGAGTGAAATTTCGTTAAAATGATGAAAAGGATTTGTGATAAAAGGAAAATATAAGGGATAAAAATTGTGCAATCATACAAAAAATAGCAAAGATGCACAAAAAATAAAGCTAAAAGCTTGAATAATTGTGCGGATAGTTATACAATAAAAGCACGAAAACGTTTACGAAAATTTTAGGAAAGATTGAGGCATACCTATGGTTTCGATGAAAGAAATTGCGAAAAAGTGTAATGTCTCTGTGGCCAGTGTCAGCAAAGCATTGAATGGTTATTCCGATATCAGTGAGGAAACACGGAAAATGATTCTGAAAACAGCTTCAGAAATGGGATACTTGCCTAATTCTTCAGCAAGAACGCTGAAGACTAAAAGAAGCTATAATATCGGAGTAATGTTTGTTGATGAAGCTGCCAGCGGGCTTACCCATGATTATTTTAATCATGTGCTGGAGAGCTTTAAGAGGACTGCAGAGGAAAGAGGGTACGATATTACCTTCACAAGCGGAAAGATTTCCGGACAGAAACTGAGTTATTATGAACATTGCCGCTACAGAGGGGTGGATGGTGTAGTCATTGCCTGTGTGGATTTTTATGCGGATGAAGTGCAGGAACTGATTCGTTCAGAGATTCCGGTAGTTACGATCGACCATGTATTTGACGGAAATATTGCAGTTGTTTCCAATAACAGTCAGGGAATGGAAGAACTGGTTACCTATATTTATAACCAGGGGCACAGACGCATTGCATATATTCATGGAGATAATACGTCTGTTACCAGAATGCGTCTTTCCGGTTTTTATCGGACTTTACAGCGGCTGGGAGTGGAGATACCGGATGCTTACGTTAAAGAATGTCCGTACAGAGATGCAGATAGCGCTGCAAAGGTTACGGGGGAACTGTTGGATCTTCCCAATCCTCCAACCTGTATTCTTTATCCGGATGATTATGCTGCGATAGGCGGGATCAATGAAATCCGGGAAAGAGGGCTTCGGATTCCGGAGGATATCTCTATTGCGGGATATGACGGTATTACAATTGCAAAGATACTGGAACCAAAACTGACTACGCTTTGTCAGGATACCGTTGCGATCGGCAGAATAGCGGCGGAGAAGCTGATCGATCTGATTGAGAATCCAAAGACTACGCTGATTGACCGTTTTACTGTGGATGGTACTTTATTTAAAGGAGCATCTGTAAAACGGTTATTGCCATAGAGGGAAAACTTATATATACTGTTAGGAGTTACTATAGAAAGAAAACAGGAGTCAGGATTTATATATGGATTATCAGTCAATTGCAACATTTATTATGGAAATGGCAGGAACAGTGGCGTTTGCAGCTTCAGGAGCAATGGTGGGAGTGGAGCGCAACATGGATATTTTTGGTGTCAGTGTTCTGGGAGTGGCAACAGCAGTGGAGGAGGAATGATCAGGGATATTGTTCTGGGAGTAATTCCTCCGGCTGTATTCAGAAATCCGGTGTATGCACTGGTGTCTGTGCTTACTTCCTGCATTGTGTTCTTTATTTTTTATTTCAAAAGAGAACTTTTGGAGGGACACAGAAGAGAAACCTATGACAAATTTATGCTGGTGCTGGACTCTGTGGGACTGGGGATTTTTACAGTAGTAGGAGTAAATGCGGGAATCCGTCAGGGACATATGGATAATGCATTTCTTCTTGTGTTTCTCGGAACGATCACAGGAGTGGGCGGCGGTCTTTTGAGAGATATGATGGCAAGTGTGCCGCCATATATTTTTGTAAAGCATATCTATGCCTGTGCATCAATCATTGGCGCGATCGTTTGCGTATATATGAACCGGTTTGTGGGAAATGTAGAAGCGATGGTGGTATCGTCAATCGTGGTGGTGCTGATCCGATATCTGGCTGCGCATTATCATTGGAATTTACCCAGATTGTCTCCGCATGAAGAACAGAATGACAGAAATTAAAATTAAAGGAAGAAAGCCCCGGGTATAAATCCCGGGGCTTTCTTCCTTTTAGGATATTTATTTTAGGATATTTATTATGAGTGGAAAGCTTATTTAGTATCCTGGAGAGCAAGATAACCTTCTTCTCCGGTACGGATCTTCACTACATTTTCAATATCATATACAAATACTTTACCATCACCGATCTGGCCTGTATGAAGGACTGCTTTGGCAGTTTCAATAACTTTCTGTACAGGTACGAGACTGACAACGATCTCAATCTTGATCTTAGGAAGAAGATTCATTTCCATCTCAACACCACGATAGTAGGATGGAGCACCTTTCTGTACACCGCATCCGAGAACGTTCGTAATAGTGATACCTGTAACACCGATCTCGTTCATTGCCTGCATAAATTCATCAAGCTTATTCTGACGAGTGATAATAACAACTTTTGTAAGCTTATGAACGCCTTCTTTCGGAAGTTCGGGAACTGATTCAGCAGGAGCAGAAGGTCTGGCTGTGACAACAGGAGCTTTTATGGAAGTTCCCATAGGAGTCGGAACGCCAGCCATTGCGAAACCGTCATAAGCACTTGCAAGACCATGTTCTTTGGAGTCAAGACCTGCGATCTCTTCTTCAGCTGAAACACGAAGTCCGATTGTATGTTTGATTACCTGGAAGATAATTGTCATAGTAACAACAACCCATGCGATTGTGATGATCATACCTGTGAACTGAACACCAAATCCGTGGAAGCCGCCGCCTGTAAGAAGTCCTTTCCAGTCTGTGCCTGATCCATCGGAGAAAAGACCAACTGCAAGAGTACCGAAAGCACCGTTTAAACCATGAACACCGACAGCACCAACAGGGTCATCGATTTTCAGACTTTGTCAATAAATTCAATACCAAATACTACGATAAAACCGGAAGCAATACCGATGATTGCTGCGGATGTAGGAGAAACTGTGTCGCATCCTGCCGTAATTGCTACAAGTCCTGCGAGAGAACCGTTCAGAGACATGGAAACATCCGGTTTTTTGTAACGTACCCATGTGATGATCATAACAGTTACAGTTGCAACAGCTGCTGAAAGGTTAGTAGTAACGAAGATTTTACCGGCACTTACGATTGCATCGCCTTCCATACTTACTGTGGAAGCACCGTTAAATCCGAACCAGCAGAACCAGAGGATAAATACACCTAAAGCGCCAACTGTAAGGTTGTGTCCCGGGATAGCCTTTGATTTGCCGTCCTTTGTATATTTACCGATACGAGGTCCAAGGATGATGGCACCAATCAGAGCTGCCACACCACCTACCATATGTACTGCACAGGAACCTGCGAAATCATGGAATCCCATCTGGCTGATAAATCCACCGCCCCAGATCCAGTGTCCGGATACCGGATATACAACAAGACTGATCATAAGGCTGTAGACACAATAGGAAAGGAACTTGGTACGTTCTGCCATTGCACCGGAAACAATTGTTGCGGATGTTGCACAGAATACTGTCTGGAAGATTAAGAATGCCCAGAAAGGAACTCCGTCAGGAAGCATTCCTGAACCATAGTGTGCTTCTGTTGCAATACCACCGATCTTTCCGATAAATCCATTACCTGCACCGAACATCAGACCGAAGCCGACCAGCCAGAAGACCGGGGTTCCGATACAGAAGTCCATCAGGTTTTTCATAATAATGTTACCTGCGTTTTTGGCTCGTGTGAAGCCTGTTTCTACCATTGCGAATCCGGCCTGCATAAAGAAGACCAGCGCGGCGCCAACCAGCACCCATATTGTGTTTACTGCGGAAAATTCCATAATAATATTCCTCCCTCATAAAAAATTTCCTAATATTTTATATAAATCAAAAAGCGCGATGTCCTGATCTTTACAGGTTCATCGCGCTTTTGCGAATATAAAATCCATATTTAATTTTATTGGCTTTATAGTGCAGAACATATCTGATGCAAAAAGATGCGGGTTATCTGTTATGTAATGCATGAAAGCTACAATTAATTATATGTAAAACAAGGGAATATCCGTATATCGTGTGATTAATGGATGAGGAAATCGATAATGAATTATGAAGTAGAGTTCATAAGGATATTCCCCTGTTATTACCTGATATCTGCGGATTGCTCCGCTGCTTTGCAGCTCCCGCAATCCTACAAATTATACGGAAAACAGAAGCTTATCATATGTAGGATATGGAAGCAGTGCATCCGGAATCAGAACCTCTGCAGCATCTACAGATTTTCTCAGTGTTTCCATATCGGAGAGAACAACTGTCTGATATGCTTTTGCATTTGCCAGAGGATCTTCGGTAGCCAGAGCTTTTGCTGTGTCTGCCTTTAAGGTGTCAAGACCTGTGGAAATCTCGTCGGCAAGCTGTGAAAGCTCTTTGATTAGTTTTCCTTCGGAAGCTGTGCTTACATCTGCGACAACTGATTTCTTGGCAACAGCAGTAGCTGCAATCTTATCAATGTATGCAAATACAGATGGAAGGAAGTCCTTCTGTACCATTTCAACCATAGTATTGGACTCAATGTTAAGAATCTTGGAATAAGTTTCCAGCCAGATCTCATAACGGGACTCAATCTCTTCTTTTGTGAAAATATGATATTTGGTAAAGAGTTCAATATTCTTATCTGCGATCCACTGTGGAAGAGCATCCGGTGTGGATTTCAGGTTGTAAAGACCACGCTTTTCGGCTTCTTCAATCCATTCGTCGGTATATCCGTTGCCATTGAAGATAACGCGTTTGTGATCTGTGATTGTTTTCCTGATCAGTTCATGGATTGCATCGTCCATCTTGTCATCCGGAACATCTTTTAACTGTTCTGCAAACTGGTGTACACACTCAGCAACCGCAGTATTTAAGATGATGTTCGGGTTGGCGACAGAAGCCTCGGATCCAAGCATACGGAACTCGAATTTGTTTCCTGTGAATGCGAATGGTGAAGTACGGTTTCTGTCTGTATTATCCTTTACGAAATGAGGAAGTACTTTTGCACCGATATCCATCTGGACAGCGCGGCTTCCTGCAAAGTATTCACCATTTTCGATAGATTTTAAGATCTCTGTCAGCTCATCGCCAAGAAATATGGATACAACAGCAGGCGGAGCCTCGTTTGCGCCAAGACGGTGATCATTTCCGGCACTTGCTACAGAAATACGAAGTACATCTGCGTATTCATCAACAGCCTTGATAACAGCTGTCAGGAAAATCAGAAACTGTGTATTCTCAGCAGGTGTTTTGCCTGGATCAAGGATGTTTACACCTGTGTCTGTAATCATAGACCAGTTGTTGTGTTTACCACTTCCATTGATTCCCTCGAATGGTTTCTCATGAAGAAGGCATACAAGACCATGTTTGTCTGCGACTTTCTTCATGACTTCCATTGTTAACTGGTTATGGTCAACTGCAACGTTTGTGGTATCAAATACAGGAGCCAGCTCATGCTGTGCAGGAGCAACTTCGTTATGTTTTGTTTTAGCCGGAATACCAAGTTTCCAAAGCTCTACGTCCAGGTCATGCATGTAAGCTGCAACACGTGGTTTAAGAGCACCGAAGTAATGATCTTCCATTTCCTGTCCTTTAGGAGCAGGGGCACCGATCAATGTACGTCCGCAGAATACAAGGTCTTTTCTCTGTTTATATAATTCTTTGTCTACCAGGAAGTATTCCTGTTCAGGACCTACGGTTGTATTGACATGTCTGACTTCTTTATTTCCTATTATATGAAGAAGATTTGTAGCTTCTTTATCAAGTGTCTCCATGGAACGAAGGAGAGGAGTCTTTTTATCAAGGGCTTCACCGCTATAAGAACAGAATGCTGTAGGAATGTAAAGTGTTCCATCTTTAATAAATGCCGGTGAGGTAGGATCCCATGCTGTATATCCTCTTGCCTCGAATGTGGCACGAAGACCGCCTGACGGGAAACTGGAAGCATCTGGCTCACCTTTTACAAGTTCTTTACCGGAGAAATCCATGATGACCTGTCCATCTCCTGTAGGAGAAATGAAGCTGTCATGCTTTTCGGCAGTTACGTTTGTCATTGGCTGGAACCAGTGAGTATAATGGGTAGCTCCGTTTTCGGTGGCCCATTCTTTCATTGCAACTGCAACGGAGTTAGCAACATCAAGTTCAAGATGTGTGCCGTTCTCGATTGTTTTCTTTAATGCTTTGTACATGTCTTTTGGCAGTTTGCTTCGCATTACTTTGTCGTTGAAAACTAAGCTGCCGTACAGTTCAGGGATATTCTGTGCCATATAGGTACGCTCCTTTCGGTTTGTAATTTCGCTGATAAAATGAATATGTGTAGTCCGGCTACAGATCACGATAAAATCTGTAACGGATTTCGTCTCATAGAAAATTCCTCATCGAAAATTTTCTATAAAGCGAAAAGTATAAAACGAAAAAGGCGCCTTGGACTTATCTCAAATCCAAAGCGCCTTTGCTTTATGTGCTGTACTATAAACGAAATGAAAACAGATGTCAAGCACTTTTTTTGAAAAAATTCAGAAAAAATTTTTGAGATGTGGCAAAAAAAGGATAGGTTGACAAATTTGTTTCAATTATTATAATTTGGGATGTCAGGGTTTAAGTGACGAAAAGCTGTTCGTGTCTGCACGATAAGATTTTTTGGATTTGAAACCTGCCAGACAAAAGAACATTTGAATAGAATCGGAGGAAATCAGATGGCTGGAATAAAAGAAGAGTGCGGCGTCTTTGGAATCTATGACCTGGATGGCGGCAATGTGGTTCCGTCCATATATTATGGACTGACTTCTTTGCAGCACAGAGGTCAGGAATCCTGCGGACTTGCAGTTTCTGATACTAAGGGAGAACGTGGAAATGTGAAGTTTCATAAGGATCTCGGTCTGGTAAGCGAGGTTCTCAGACAGGATGTTGTCCGTAAATACCAAGGAGACATCGGAATTGGTCATGTAAGATATTCTACCACAGGAGCTTCTGTTGCCGAGAATGCACAGCCGCTTGTTTTATCATATGTAAAGGGAACTCTTGCACTTGCACATAACGGAAATCTGGTAAATACACCGGAGCTGAAATGGGAACTGATTCAGAATGGAGCGATTTTCCACACGACTACAGATTCAGAGGTTATTGCATTCCATATTGCAAGGGAGCGTGTACATTCTAAGACCGTAGAGGAAGCAGTATTAAAAACTGCCAGAAAAATCAAAGGTGCTTATGGCCTGGTTGTCATGAGCCCGAGAAAACTGATCGCAGTTCGTGACCCTTATGGTTTAAAACCGTTATGTCTTGGAAAAAGAGGAAATACATATGTGGTTGCTTCTGAAAGCTGTGCGCTTACTTCTGTCAGTGCGGAATTTGTCCGTGATATTGAGCCGGGTGAGATCCTTACGATCACAAAAGATGGGCTGAAATCCAATATGGAACTTGCGACTCTTGCAACTGCAAAGAGAGCCCATTGTGTATTTGAATATATATATTTTGCAAGACTGGACAGTACGATTGACGGAGTGAAGGTTTATGACGCCAGAATCCGTGGCGGAAAGTCTCTTGCCAAGTCTTATCCTGTAGATGCGGATATCGTAACGGGTGTTCCGGAATCAGGACTTCCGGCAGCGAAGGGATATTCAGAAGCTTCTGGTATTCCGTTTGCTTTTGCCTTCTATAAGAACAGCTATATTGGAAGAACTTTCATCAAACCTACGCAGGAAGAACGTGAGTCCAGCGTACATCTGAAACTGAGCGTACTGGAATCGGTTGTCAAGGGTAAGAGAATCGTACTGGTGGATGACTCTATCGTAAGAGGAACGACGATTGCCAATCTGATTCATATGCTAAAAGAGGCAGGAGCAAAGGAAGTTCATGTGCGTATCAGTTCACCGCCGTTCTTGCATCCATGCTATTTTGGAACCGATGTTCCATCCAATGACCAGCTGATCGCTGCAAGCCACAGTACAGAAGAAATCCGAAAGATGATTGGTGCGGATTCGCTGGGATATATGCAGACAGATTATCTGGAGGGAATGGCAGGCGGTCTGCCATTATGTAAGGCATGCTTCGATGGAAATTATCCAATGGATATTCCGGATTATAGTCATGCGGAGTTTGCTGATATTGTGAAATGTTGATGATTCATATTTGAAAGGTGCAGTGTGCTGACAGTGTACTGCATCAGTTGTAGTGAATCTGATTTATAGATAGAGGTGGGATTACCTGCCTCTATATTTTTATGCTTATATACAAAGAAGGCTGGAGAGGAAAAGAATTTGTTTTAGACTTTAGATAGATACATACATTGTTGTTGTTCATATGTCAATGCTTTACAAAACGTACTATTAAGAACGGAGTGAATAGTAATATTTATTTCGTGAAAAATTGTAGAAACTTGTCACAGATTATGGAATCAATCTCACATAGTGGTATAACCAATATAGAGGATGGGTGAGTAATAGTGACAAAAAATAACGCTTATTATATGATGAAAATATACTAAATGTATAAAAATAACGTTCCTGTGGATAAAATTACATACATGAAATAACTTGACAAAATTCGCAATGAGGAAGATAATGTGTGCAATCCATAAAATGAAACAGTAATTGTCAGGTATTGATTATTTTTGCTATATGGTACAGCAGCAACAGATACAGGACAGTTACTCATAACTTTAGAAAGGGTGATTTTCATGTCACAGAGCAAGATTAAATTAAATGCAACGGAAGAAGTGCAGGAATTTGTAAACGCAGCAACCAGATGCGATTTTGATGTTGATGTATATTATAACAGATTTTTAATTGATGCCAAATCAATTCTTGCGTACTCAGCCTTGACCTGACAAAGGTTCTGACTGTAGACTGCCATGGTGAGAGCAAAGAATTCAATCGTACTTTGAAAAAGTTTGCAGTGGCATAATGAGAGTTTTCGCTCATAAGTAAATATTGATTTCAAAAAAGACAGACTTGAAGAATAAAGAATTCAAAGCTGTCTTTTTGATTAAAGATGAAACTTCATTGTTGACAAACGAAAAAAAATGTTTTATAGTATAGCATATTTTTAAGAGACATCTGTGAGGAGTATTCTTTTCTCTCGATAAGTTATATGTAGAAGATTTAACCGAATCAAGTAAGTTCCTGCGGAGGTTGCGAAGAACAATAAGCAGTGGTGGGCAGAGAGAAATCGGTATCTCCTATTGACATAGGACAAGTCACAATCAGCGGTGAGCTGACAGGTCAGATTTTGTGAAATTACTGACTGTGGATTGAAATAAAGGAAAACACATATTGATTAGGATATGTTGATCTGACAAAGGCGTCAGATGCAGGATATCAGATGGGTCAAGTGCCCTCTGAATACTGTATCTGACGCTTTTTCATTATAAACCAAGGATGATGGAGGAGGAAATCAAAATGGCAGTAAAGTATGTATTTGTCACAGGAGGCGTTGTTTCCGGTCTTGGAAAAGGAATCACAGCTGCATCCCTGGGACGTCTTCTCAAGGCGAGAGGATACCAGGTAACCATGCAGAAGTTTGATCCATATATCAACATTGACCCGGGAACCATGAACCGATTCAGCATGGAGAAGTTTTTGTAACAGATGACGGTACAGAGACAGACCTGGATCTGGGACATTATGAGAGATTTATTGATGAGAGCCTCGACAAAAATTCCAACGTGACGACCGGTAAAGTTACTGGTCCGTTCTTCAGAAAGAACGTCACGGAGATTTCGGCGGAGGAACCGTACAGGTAATTCCTCATATTACAAATGAGATCAAGAGTCGTTTCTACCGCGCCAAATCACCGGAGGAAAACAAGATTGCCATTATCGAGGTCGGAGGAACAGTTGGTGATATCGAAAGCCAGCCATTTCTGGAAGCCATCCGTCAGTTCCAGCTTAATGTGGGGCATGACAATGCAATTCTGATTCATGTAACGTTAATTCCTTACTTAAAAGCATCCGAAGAGCTGAAAACAAAACCAACCCAGGCGAGTGTAAAAGAACTTCAGGGAATGGGAATTCAGCCGGATATACTGGTATGCAGAAGTGAGCATGAGCTGACAGAAGAGATTAAAGAAAAAATCGCACTGTTCTGCAATGTGCCAGTCAGTCATGTACTCCAGAACCTGGATGTAGAATATTTATATGAAGCTCCACTTGCAATGGAGAGAGAAAAACTTGCAGATGTCGTTCTCTCAAGTCTGAGACTGGAAAACAGGAAACCGGATTTAAGCGACTGGGAAGCGATGGTAGAAAGCCTGAGAAATCCAAACAAAACAGTAAAAATTGCGATTGTAGGAAAATATACACAGCTTCATGACGCATACCTCAGTGTGGTAGAGGCATTGAAACATGGTGGAATTTCCTGCAGAGCAAAAGTGGAGCTTGACTGGATCGATTCAGAAGAACTGACAGAGAAAAATCTGGATCAGCAGCTTCATGATGTAGACGGAATTTTAGTTCCCGGCGGTTTCGGAAACAGAGGTACAGAAGGAATGATTCTTGCAGCGCAGTATGCAAGAGTATATAAGATTCCATACCTTGGAATCTGTCTGGGAATGCAGATGCAATCGTAGAATTTGCCCGCCATGTACTTGGATATGAAGATGCAAACAGCATTGAACTTGATCCGGATACCAAACACCCGGTGATCGCACTGATGCCGGATCAGGAAGATGTCGAGGATATCGGTGGAACCTTAAGACTTGGAAGCTACCCATGTATCCTTGCAGAAGGCTCTAAATCATATGAACTCTTCGGTAAGAAAGAGATTCATGAGCGTCACAGACATCGTTATGAAGTAAACAACGCATTCCGTAAAGAACTTCAGGAGAAGGGAATGAATATTGTAGGAACTTCTCCTGACAACCGAATTGTAGAAATGATTGAGATTGCAGGGCATCCGTTCTATGTAGGAACCCAGGCACATCCTGAATTCAAATCCCGTCCGAACCATGCACATCCTTTATTCAGAGGATTTATTCAGGCGGCAGTCGATTATAAAGGTAATTAATTACTCAAACACATTCGTGTACTTGAAATAAAAAATAAGCGAAGAACAGCAGAAATAGAAAGGATGAGGAGATTATGAAAGAAGTGAGAGAACAACAGCAACAACAAGGTCTGTACCGGCCTGAATTTGAACATGACAACTGCGGTATCGGAGCAGTTGTCAATATCAAAGGAAAGAAAACCCACGATACTGTTGCAAACGCATTAAAAATCGTAGAACATTTGGAGCACCGTGCAGGTAAAGATGCAGAAGGCAAAACCGGTGATGGTGTAGGTATTCTTCTTCAGATTTCTCATAAATTTTTCAAAAAAGCCTGTAAGAAAGAGGGATTTGAGATTGGCGATGAGAGAGAATATGGCATCGCACAGTTTTTCTTCCCGCAGCACGAGATCAAACGCGCACAGGCAAAGAAGATGTTTGAGATCATTCTTGAGAAAGAAGGCCTGGAACTTCTTGGATGGCGTCAGGTTCCGGTATTCCCGGAGGTACTTGGACATAAAGCCAGAGAATGTATGCCATGCATTATGCAGGCATTTATCAAAAAGCCGGAAGATGTGGAAAAAGGTCTTCCATTTGACCGTATGCTCTACATTGCAAGACGTGAGTTTGAACAGAGTAATGATAATACTTATGTAGTTTCCATGAGCAGCCGTACCATCGTTTACAAAGGTATGTTCCTGGTTGGACAGCTTCGTACTTTCTTCGAAGATCTTCAGAACCCGGATTATGAATCTGCAATCGCCATGGTACATTCCCGTTTCAGTACCAACACAAACCCAAGCTGGGAAAGAGCACATCCCAACCGCTTTATGGTACACAACGGTGAAATCAACACCATCCGCGGCAACGCAGATAAGATGCTTGCAAGAGAAGAAAATATGGAATCACCATATCTGGAGGGACAGCTTCATAAAGTGCTCCCTGTTGTAAACAGAAATGGTTCCGACTCTGCAATGCTTGATAATACACTGGAATTCCTGGTAATGAGTGGCATGGAGCTGCCTCTTGCAGTGATGATCACAATCCCTGAACCATGGGCAAACAATGATACTATTTCACAGGCAAAGCGTGATTTCTACCAGTACTATGCAACTATGATGGAGCCATGGGACGGACCTGCATCTATCCTCTTCTCAGACGGTGATGTGATGGGAGCTGTCCTGGACAGAAACGGTCTCCGTCCATCCAGATATTATATTACCTCCGATGGTTATATGATCCTTTCCTCAGAGGTGGGTGTTCTGCCAATCCCGGAAGAGAAGATCGTATTAAAAGAGCGTCTCCATCCTGGAAAAATGCTTCTTGTAGATACTGTAAAGGGAAAAGTAATCGATGACAATGAACTGAAAGAGGGATATGCAAAAATGCAGCCATACGGTGAATGGCTGGATAGTCATCTGGTACAGTTAAAAGACATCAAGATTCCTAACGAAAGACCGGAAGAATATACACCTGAGCAGAGAGCACGTCTGCAGAAAGCATTCGGTTATACTTATGAGCAGTATCGTACTTCCATCAGAAACATGGCGTTAAATGGTGCAGAGAGCATCGGCGCTATGGGTGTAGATACTCCGCTGGCAGTATTTTCCAAACAAAACAGACCATTATTTGACTATTTCAAACAGCTTTTTGCACAGGTTACTAACCCTCCGATCGATGCAATCCGTGAGGAAATCGTTACAAGCACAAGTGTTTATGTTGGTAAAGACGGAAACCTTCTGGAGCAGAAACCGGAAAATTGTCAGGTATTAAAGATCAATAATCCGATCCTGACAAATACAGACATGATGAAGATTAAGAGCTTTAAACATGAAGGCTTCAAGACAGCGGTTGTTTCTACCTTATATTATAAGAGTACGAAACTTG
>ENA-OQHY01000830-OQHY01000830.1-human-gut-metagenome-genome-assembly--contig:-NODE-830-length-15557-cov-3.326377_pt1 | contig 15557 bp, 11 predicted proteins | sample MGYA00242570_ERZ504733 | MGnify/ENA primary metagenome ERZ504733 (study PRJEB26092, sample SAMD00036219) | human gut metagenome | host: Homo sapiens | study: EMG produced TPA metagenomics assembly of...
TGCAACTACCCGGACAATAACGGTAACAGATGGAATCGGATTAATCCTGTTATCCAATGTGAAGCCTTCAGAATATAAAAAGTATACAATAAACCTGGTTACAACTTCAGGATGGGATCTTACGGGAACGGCAGAGGTTGCAGGAGTGGCCTATAGCTTTCTGGGACTGGGTGAAGATGCCAATCCGTATGAGGGAAAATTTGAATTTGATAAAAAAAACAGTAGCAGAAAATTTCTCAATAACCACGACGAAAGCACTGTTTCATGTGCTTTCAACGAAAGCAGAACTGGATCCAATTTCCTTTAGCATTTCAGGGACTTTTTCCACCACCATGAAACCACTTTTGGCAGAAAAACTGAAAAATAGTGGAGATGATACAAAATTAACTTCAACGGTTGTACTTAGCAATTTGAATTCTGGTGGGATACAAGAAGCAGCAATCGGCGGTTTGATTGGCACGATGGAAGAAGACAGCAGGGCAGAGATAACTTTTACAAATAATTTCTCAAACTCATTGAAAGTCAGCGGAGAGAGTCATACAGGTTTATTCTGTAATACAATGGAACCGGGCGCATCCCTGACTGCGACTTTTAAGAATAATGTTAAGAATACGGTTAGTGTCGAAGCAACCGCATCAGGAGCAGATGCGGGCGGATTTGTCGGTCATATGGCAGCAGACAGTCAATTAACGATTGCCGGAACTTCAGCAGCGCAGGTAAGCTCTGCGTCCGGAAATGCCGGAGGACTGGCCGGAAGCGTGACAGATGGAAAGATCAGTGTTCAGGCAGAAAAGGGAGAAAACGAAGCGGCTGCCGGAAAATTTGCGTTTGCGGATACACTTACGTTAAAGGCAGGCAGTGAAAAAGCAGCAGGCGGATTGATCGGAGCGTATTCGGTTACGAAAGGCGGCACTGATAACGGTACTGGCAATCCAATCAGCTACGATCTTTCTGAATATGAGTTTCACAGCATTACTGTATCCGGCGGCAAGGATGTCGGCGGATTATTTGGCGTGCTGAAAAACACCAGTACAAGTTCCACTACCGTGCTGTCTCAGGAAAGACGACAGGTGCCATCACGACAAACGTGACGAGTGAGAGCAAAGTGACAAATCTGGGAGGACTGATCGGAACCTATGATACTGTAGCTAGTACAGATGGAAATAGTGCAGCCGTTATGAAAAATACACTGGCCATAAAAGGAACTTCCAACTCTGCTGGTTTAGATATCAGGGCAGTTTCCACAGGTGGAAGCAAAGCAAGTACAACTTATGGCGGAGTGATCGGTGCTGTATCCGGCAGCAGTTATGTGGAAATCGAAAATGTGTCTGCTTCCACAGCAGATATGAAAAACAGTAATACCACAAGTGTTGGCGGTCTGGTGGGAAAGCTGAATGACGGTTTCCTCAATGTGGGAAATGTGACAATAACTACAGCAGATGATAATGATCTTGCAAACGAAGCAGATCAGGTGGAAGGTCATGGCGGTCTGATTGGTCATCTGGTAAAGGGGGTACTGCGCCTTCACGGAGAGACAAATTTAGAGAATCAGAAGATTACAACTGCTTATAACCATGTAGGACAGATTGTGGGATGCAACGAAAATGGTCTGATCTATGCGCTTGGAAATGGTAATAGTCTGGATGTAGACGGAAAAGGCTGGAGCCTGACCCGTTATTCTGGTACGGATCGAGGCGGCTCAGATATTGGAAACTGGGGGGCTGTGATTCGACTTGGGGGAAATCTGTCTGAAGGCGAAGATGGAGTCTTTACCTTTAATGAAGAAGCTCATACTGTTACGATAAACAGTTCTGTAGAGAATGGAACTAAGGCGAATATCAATGGTGCAAATCAGTTTGCGGCATATGCGCTGGCATTCGAGTTTTCCATGACCGATACGGGAAAGACGGAAGCACTGAATCTTAAGAGTAAGGTAGATCGGGACCAGGAACAGACAGTAAATCTGACCGGAGATGTAAAGCTTACCAATACAGGTATTATTGGCATCGGTAAGGATAACGTAGAGAAAGGTAAGGCACATCAGTTCAAAGGAACGCTGGATGGTGGCAATTATACGATTACATTGGATATTGGAGCTGCATATGACAAAAATATTTCTGAAAATGATCTTGCCGCCGGACAGCTCTATGCAAAGCGAAGCGACCAGCGAGATACGCATTACAGTCTGGCACTGATTCCCTTTGCCGGGGATATAACAATTTCCAATCTTACGATTGATGGTAATGTCATCTGCAAAATACCGAAGACGGTAAATCAGGAAGTAAAAGACATCAAATATCCAGCATTTGTCGCAGGGGCAATAGGCCTGGCAAGTGGAAAGACAGAATTCAACCATGTTACAGTAAATACCAAGAGTTCTGTAACAGAAGAAGCAACAGATGCAAAGAAGCTTCTGGCCTGGCAGGGAGGATTTCTGGCTCGATGCGAAGGAAGTACGTTAACCTTTACAGATTGTACATGGGGGAATACTGCGAGCCTTGATGATGAACGTGATACCGACAACCATAGAATCGGCGCCTTGCGGCGGAAGTGATGGGTGGCTGTACCGTAACTGTAAGTAACACGACCTTAAGCGGTTCCATTACATCTGCATCGCAATCCAATGCCAATGTCGGCGGTCTGATCGCAGTCAGCCGTGGGGAAGATTCGAATAACAAGGCAAACTCCAGCACGATAAAGATTTCTGAATTATCGGTAAAGGGTGAGACGGTCACAACATCATTAGCCACAACAACCAGCGGCGGTCTGCTGGGCTACCAGTGGAAGAATACGAATGTTGAGTTTGCTGCGAATGCCGGAGTGACCATATCAGGCTCGACGCTAAATGCAGGCACTGCCCAGTTTGGTGGACTTGTCTATCAGGCAACTGGATACTGGAAAGCAACCGCAACGGACAGCATTGTATTTACAACAGGCACAAATAATCAAGTAAATACCTTTACAGGAAAATCAGAGAAAGAGAATCCAAGTGGTCTGCTGGTGGGAACCGGTCTGCTTACAGAAACGAATGCAGATCAGACCAAGACAACCTCTGCCCTCTATCTGGAAGTGGGCACATGGGGAAGTGCGGCGGATTCCGCTTATAAAATTAACGAGGGTGCAGTTGCCCTGAACATCGGCAATTCAGAGTACTTTGATGAACTGGCTGGCATTACCAGATTTGATGATGCCGGAAACAGCAATGCAGTGGTTTCCCTTGCGGTACGTGGCAGCAGTGGGAACGCAGCTTTGATTGATAAAGACAGCAAGACAACAAATACATATACGGGTCAGATAGACAAAAAAATTATAAAAACACAAAGACAAGATACTACTACAATCTGGACAGCTACAGAAAAGACAAGTATACAACGGATCTTAAAAATATCACTTCGGAACCGGATTTAGTTTTGTGGAGTGCAGCCCAGTATGCTGCAGAAAATATCAGAACGTGGTTCAGGGAAAAAATCACCAGTACACCAGATAATCCTTTTGTGACAAGCATATCCGGAAACCTGAATCTGGATGGATATTCGTATTATCCGGTGACACCGCTTACCCCGGTACATATTGGCTCGGAAAGTAATACTGGTTCAGATACAAACCTGACCTTTGCCTACGATGCGATGAATACGATAGAAGAAACAAATAAATCGTTCTCGGATGCAGAACATCAGCATTACCTGATGCAGCACGGATTGCTCTATAACACTTCTCATGGTGTGCTGGTAAATAAGACTTCTTTTGCGGGTGTGGTAGGAAAAGAAAAATTTAAAAGTGAAGAAAATGCAGACGGTTCAGACAACGGTACACAATATAATTCCGGTGCACTGATTTATGGAAGTGTCATCGGAAATCCGATCAGCAACATTGTTGGAATCACTCTGAAAAATGTGACATTGGATGGAATCAGAGTGACAGGTGTGGAAAAAGACAATGGCATCACCTATGCGCCACTTCTGATCAATCGAATTGCAAAAGCAGCAAAATTGACCGTAGATAATCTCTCCACCTGTGACAAATATATGACAGGAGAGGGCAATAATCAAGAAACTGCGTATGCTGCAACCAGTCTGGTCGGCTCCGTCGGTGACAAGACAGCATCCAAGCTGACTCTTTCATTTTCCAATATTGCACTGGACGGACGTGTAGCCGAAGATTCAGAAAAATCTACCTCTGTGTGGAATAATAGAACCGAGCAGGTAGAGTATCACACAACTCATACGATATTTACCCGGGCAATCCTTATGGAGTACTTTATGTATTCTTCCGATGGTTCCGGTACGTATAACTTTAACAGTACCGATAATAAAGTTACTTATGGTGTGGAGCTGACGAATACAGGGACAATTGGTCGAAATCCGGATAAGCAGTATCAGTACTATGATGTGGACAGCTATATCACAGATCAGAAGAATAAAAATGCGAATGAAGCTTATGTGAAAGACAGATATAAGGACACGAATTTTCTTCGTTATGTCAGGGTAGCACAGAAGATTGAAGAAAGTACATATGAGCTGGATATCAACCAGAAATCTACTGGTCTGCTGAAAGGCTGCGGTACCTATGGGGATCCGTATATTATTGAAGACGCACTTCAGCTGAGTTCACTGGCTTCTTATATCAGTACCCCGGGCAGTATTTCAAACTTTCAGGTAGCATTTAATTCAAAAGTCCTGGAAAGTCAGACACAGACAGCAGAGAACTACCATACGCAGGGGAATGCTACTTCTGCTACTACAGGCACGGATATTATCTATACATGGGAAAATAATGCATGGAAAGCGGATGGAGCAACAGATACAATAGATACAGCTAAAGCAACCAGCTATCTGTTAAATGCGTATTACAAAATCGAGAAAGACATTACGATTTCCGCAGAAACCTTCAGCGGACTTGGTACACTGACGAAACCATTCAGCGGTGTGATTGTTGGTTCAGCTGATAACGGCAATCCCATCACTGTAAGTATGAAAGGATCGAACGTGAACAAAGACAGCTTCGGCGGTCTGATTGCCTACAGCCGTGGAAGCGTAGTAAAAGATCTGACGGTGGACTATTCAGATGCAAAGATTCAGATGCAGGCTGTAAGTAGTTTGCCGGGAACAGATAAAAATCCATTCTTTGGCGGAGTTATTGGTTATTGCATGGGTGGTGATACCATTATTGATCATGTGTCCGTACAGTATAATGAAAATACAGTATCATTTAGCGGTGACTATGAAAAGTTAATAGCTGCCGGAGGATATGTCGGTCTGGTTGGTGGGCAACCAACGTAACCGAAAAGAGTGACTATGAAAAAACCGGCGGTGGAGTAGTTTTCCGCAATATGGATAGTACAAAAAATACCTTTACGACGGTATGTGCGGAAGCGGCCGGTACAAAGAAAACAGTAAAGATGTCAAGTGATGATGGTACACCCAATGGTAAATCAACTACAGATGGCGGTGACTATTTCTATCGCAACCCCTATGTTGGCCGTGTATTAGATGGCTATGCATGTGCAGAAAACTGTACTGTAGACAATACCGATAAAAACTATACCATTCAACGTTTACAGGCAGGGAAAAGTGACCTGACGGTATCCGAGGGAAATGATGTATTAAACGCTACTGTAGCGTCTGAACAGGGACTGTGGCTGCTGTCCGCGATTATAAACAGCGGTGCAGGAGCGATGGATTCTACAGGGAGTTATACGGATGTAGACGGGGTGGTTGATGCGTATCAGTATGGAAAACCACGTACTGCGACGTATGAAGGAATCGGAACAGATGCGGGAACAGATGCAGATACAAGGCTTGCAGATGAAAAATACTGGGGTGGAAATGCAGGTTCTGCAGGAAGTGCTGATGCAAAAAACAGAGTTTCTTATCTGGTGAAGAACTATACAACAGGTACCACAGCAGCAAGGCTGGCAGGAAAGAGCAGTGATACAAAGACAGATACGAATATCCCGGTTAATCTTACATTCAGCGTAGAAAGCATTGATATGACTGCTTATGGCAATGGATTCCGGGGAATTGGTTCCAGCTATGGGAATAATAAGCAGGTTTGGAATAATAACTGTAGTATTCCTGAAGTATATCGCCGCAATCTGTTGATTCAGAGCATCAACACCGACAGGACAGAAGATACGGTGATTACCTTAAATATGAATCAGAATGATTATCATACAGAATACAGTACTGGTGTATGGCGCAATCAGGGTGCCGGATTATTTGTGGATTTTCACTTTACAAATGGGTGTGAGGTGAAGCGTCTTAAGATATCAGGAAACGTTAAGCTTGGATTATTTGATGCAAATAGTAAGTTAACGTATGTGACAAAAAGAGCGAATCCGGATGTGCATATAGGGGTAGCGGTTTTGCTGCTAAAGAACTGCCAATTCCAGTGGTAAGGTAACCTTTGACCAAGTTTTAACTGGAAAATATAAACGTATATGGTGGTACCATGACGGGTGGAGCCATTGGTTATATCGATGGATATAGTGGAGCAAAAAGGAATGTATCTTTTACCAACTGGACGATCCGGAACGAAAAGGTAACAAAATGGGTTTATAACGATGGAAGTACAGGTGGATTAGTTGGATGGAATATTAGTTATGGTACTTTGTCAATTACCGGAAATGAAGATAGTTCTGTAAATGATGTGTCTGTTACTACACATGCAGAGAGCTTTAGTACAGCTGCTGCCGGTGGTCTTGTGGGTGCAAATGATTACAGTTCTGTAAAAGTAGAGAATGTAAACGCAAAAAATTTAAGTGTTTCAGGTAAGAATCTGCGAGATCTTGGAGGTTTGCTGGCAGCAGGCAGAAAAGATGGTACGCTCGAAGTGAAGAAATGTTCTCTTGCTTCTATGAAGATTACGCTAGAGATCAATTCCAACCAGAAATCTTTAAGTGCCTGCGTGGGAGGCATCATTGGATTTCACGAAAGACCGCTGACGATTTCAGAAGTAAAGATTGTGTCGGATTCGTCTATCAATGGTCAGCAATTTACCGGTGGTTTCGTAGGCTATTCAGCTGTAGATGTGACAATTCGTGACTGTAGAGAAGAAAATATCAATATTAAGACAGATATGAACTGGATCGGTGGATTTATTGGATATGTCAACCCGAACAGAACAGCCACATTTCAAAATTGTCAGGAAGAAAATGTGAACATTCTTGGTCGGTATACAGGTGGTCTTGTCGGAGCTATGGATGGCAGTATCAAGGCATCCAATATAGAGTTTTTTAATGTGATTGGAGTAACTTATAATGATGAAGGATACGCAGCATTGTTAGTTGGTAATACGGAAAACAATGCTACGAATAAGTACAGTAACAAAGTCAGTGGATATAATCTGTTAGCAAAGAATTGTAAATTTGGTTATAATAACAAAGCGAAGGTAGATGAGTTTTCGACTGCAAATATCCAACCGATAAATACTTCAGGTTTCTGGATTGGTAAAGTCGGAGTAAATGGTACAGTCAATCTGGTAGCGGTTGCCCTTCAGGGGAATGTCTTCCCACAGAAGGATATCGGTACAAAAAATGGAACTGTTGCGATCATTTATGCAGATGAATTTGTGGATCAGACTTATCAGCCGATTAATTCCACTGACAAACCATCTTCATCTGCCAGCCCATGGCTGGATGTCAATCCGAAGAGTGAGGTACCTTTTGCGGACGGCACAGTTATGATCGGTAATGGTGTTGGAATGCAAGAAGGCAGTACAACAACCAGTGCAATTTTAAACGGCTTACAGGCAGAGACACCTGCTTCGGATGTCTATTGGAATTTACTGGAGAACAAAGCAAAATTTGTGAAATTCTCAGATACGACTAATGATGCCTACGTGACGACGTACAGGAAAGAAGAAAGTTCCACTACCACCGTGAACGAGAAGGTTGATTTCCCGGTACTTGTGGTAAATAATACAGCGGATGTGGATACGATGATCTGGAATTACATAGCTGCCATGACGAATGTCAGCAGCGGAACAGATGCGAAACAACAGATTAAGAGCATTACCGCAACAACCTGGCAGTGGGATGCTACAAAGAATTCTTTCACAGCTAAGAGCGAAGAAGATACAAGCCTAAGTATCAGCAATGCGAAGAAAATCAGCATCGTTCCGAATGCATATGATAACCAGAACAGCCAGTTTACTTTACTGGATGTCACCTATGCGAATCCGACCAGCGATAAAGCAGAGCCGTTTCATTTGTACATACCGGTGCTGGTGAAAAAGGTGCTCTATATCAGCTTTAAAACAAGATTCCTTGCGGGAACGGATTACTGTGCAGCGGATTATCCAATGAATGATAAAGCAACCAATCATTATGCAACCGCAGACTTCAATGAACCATTGACGGCATTGATAGAATACAGCTATGAAAAAAGAGACAGACTGGCAGTCCATGCTGGACAATGGTGAGAATCTGCTGTGGTATTATGACAAGGTTCTGGATCTGGCATGGGGCAGTACGGGTAATACACAAAAACTGCTTCCGGAAGGAACGAAGCTGACTTTGGTAGACAGGCAGACCAAACAGTATTATATTTATACGACAGGCGGAAACGAGGATTTGTGCAGCTTTAACCTTGCAAATATGACAGTGCCAGGCAGTACCGGTCAGGGTCAGACACCTCAGAAATTCGCTCCGGTTTATATCTGCGATTTACTCGGGCTGAAAGCAGATCCGGTGTCGGAACCGAAAGATGGAACAACCTATTATGTGAAGGAGACAGATCCGTCCAAAGCAACGGTCAGAATCGGCGCAGACTATTACCGGAAAGCGGAAGAAAAGGACAAAGATGCAGAAAAATATCGGATGACAATACCAGAAACGGATACTTCTTTGAATTCACAGGAATGGAAGGAAGAGTACTATCTTACCATTCAGATTCCAAAGACAGATGGAGTGTCCATTGTAAACAACCGATTGTATGCCGCAACAATGTCACGCAAGGAAGGTACGCTGCCGGCTGTTATTAAATCGGATAAGGATGCGGATAGTTCTGCTTACGTAGTATACAATGGAGTTCAGCAGAAGTTCAGCATTTCCACCAGCCGTATTCATAATGGAAGTCCGATGGGAGATACTGCGATGGAAAACGGAGACGGTATCAAAATTAAGCTGATCAGGTAAATTGTGCTGACAGAGGTCAAGGCAGGCTCAGTTCAAGTCACTTGGACCTTCCGAAGTTTATCACGAGTTTGATATCAGCCTGAAAAAATATTTGGAAAATGCGGCTGGAATTAATGGTGTAATCGATACAGAAAACATCCAATATATATATCAGCTTTCAAAATCAGATGGAACAGAAATCCATTCAGAAAAAGGTAAGAATTCAAACGTAGCCGGACTTGAAACGATGTCGCTTCGATATGGAAGCAGCAAGTTGAAAAGTGCATTGGAAGAGGCAGGCAGTGAGAAGAATGCGATAACGGTTACAGCTGAAATCACACTTACTTATGATGACGTGGATGGTTTTCCGGTGAGAGGCGCCGCAGATACAGACAGTAGTGGTACATTCGTTGTTGGTGTGTCACGTATTGCCAATACATCCACGCAGCTGCCGATTACAGAAAATAACGAAAAGGGAGAAGATAACAATCGTTATTACATTACAAACCCATCCAAAGCCATCCTCAGATATTCCAGCGTAGATGGAAGCGGAATCGGAGATACGACGCAGCAGCTTGGAGTCAACCCGAGTGATGCAGCAAAGAACCGTTCCGACATGATCTATACAAGAGCAGATTATGATTATTCCAATGTGGATACAGAAACTCTTTCCAAGGCTGCAGCCATCCGCTATAAAATGGAATTGTTCCAGAAAAACGAGAATGGAACTTATGATGAAACAAAACCGTTGGAAATTGGATCTTATCTCCAGAATATTGTCAAAGATTCAAAATCAGATGACACTTCCGGAAATGGTGATAAAGCATATCAGTGGAAGAACGATTTTGTATCGGACGATACGAAGCACCAGTTTGCGCAATTTACCTTTACGCCATTGACCGGCGGGAAATTTGAAAAAGAGCAATATACTTATGCAAATTACAGAGTGCGCCTGACTGCGGTTCTGCTCGATAAAAACGGAAGTGAACTGGATGGTACGAAAGCAACGGATTATATCATCTATACCAATGCCCGGATCTATCAGGATATGATAGACAATAATTAAGCGATCCGGCATCAGACAAAATGTTGCCGTTCGCCGGAAAATGGCGGACGGTAACGATAAAAAATGGGACAGAAGCGAGGTGAAAAGGGATGCGCTGGAAAAAAGGAGAAGAAGAGCTGACGGCAGAAGAATACAGACAGAAAGCGCAGAAACAGATAGAGCTTCTGAAAAACCAGTGGAAAATCTTTTTCCGGACGGGAATTATCGTTGTTGCAGCTTTCATTGTGATGATCGTTGTAAGTATTGCATGGTTTGTCAGCAATACCAGGGTCGATGCAACGGGTGCTGCTATTCGGCCTGCGGATATGCCCTTCGATCTTGCCGCAGCAGGGATAGAAAGTAATGCGTCTGCAGATCGAGGCACGTATGACGAACTGCTGACAGTATCCCCGGGAGCCTCAAGAGAGATAAAAGGGAAAAAATACTGGTCTACCGATGGAAGTCACACTTCCATCTGCTGGGCTGTTACACCGGAAAGCAATATGAACAATACGAGTGAGGATGGAAAACCGACAGGGATTGAGCCGGGGTCTTATGGAAAAATGACATTTTACATCATTCCCAATAAGGATGGTCCGCTTAAAGTAACGTTGGAGCTGGTTCTGGCCGGATATCAGATAGCGGATGACAAAAAGAATGCGGAGAATGTGACCAAAAATGATTTAACGGAAGTTACGGATCCGTCGCTACAGCAATTGCTGGAAGGGCACATTCTTTTGTTTGCGGGATACAATGAGAAGGCGGGGTGCTATAAAGGCTGGATATCCCGGGATGCAGGAGTATGGCGCATGAGTCTTGGCAGCGGAACGGAAGCGGCTGTCCTTGAATCAAAGAGTGGAAAGCTGACCTGGAACAATACGAACGCCCAAAAAGACACTGCTTATCCGGTTACGATATACTGGATCTGGCCGGAAAGGCTGGAGTCGTATCTGAGAAAAGCAGACGGCTATAGCGGAAAGAATCCGCTGCTGTTTCCGGAAAATCCATCAAGTGAGGAGAATGCACTTTCGGCATTGCCGGAGAACCTGTTTGCGACGATGAGCAAAGTGGAGAAGAATTCATCATCGAACCGTTATTTCCGGTGGGAAGATTCTGCAAAATTTCAGGAGAATGTTACAAAAGATACGCTTTCACAGATACGAGAGAAATTCAATCCGGCTCTCTATTCTATGGTCGCGGCTTACTATGATTCAGCAGACCAGTACCTTGGGAAAAATGTCCAGTATGTACAGCTGAAACTGGATGCGCAGTAAAACCGGACAAAAATGTAGCAAAGAAGGAGGTGCTTCCATGAAGGAGCAGACAGAGAGACAGCAGGATGAGGGCAGACAGGGGAAGCACAGGATGCGGCTGACGCAGAAAAAACGGGTTGTCATATCTGTGATTCTGACATTCTCTGCCCTTCTGGCGCTGCCGGTTTTTGCCTGGCTGTATATGCATCGAAGCATAGAGACGATAACGAAAGTAAATATGCCAAACGCATTGCTGATCGGAGCCGGAGATGCAAAACCGATCCAGCAGCTGGAGCTGAGCAATATTGACGTTTCCGGGCTCAGAAGTATAAGGACGTTGTATTCTGTGTGTATAGTACAAAGCCGGGACTGGCTTATCATCTTCAGCTGGCACATACTACGAATATTGGATTTTCGTATGAATTGATAAGGCGTTTATAGAAACGGGGGCGGTGGATGAAAGTGTTTTTTATCTGGGAGATTACTATAGGAAAGGTGATCCGTTGGCAGGAAAATATTTAAATAAAGAGACAGAAAGCAACTATGCAACAAAAGATTATCATAAGAAAACATATGAAGAATATAGTCATGTTCAGAAATCAGCAGAACCTCTTTATTGGAAGACAGCCAGTCGGGAAAAACTTCCGGATGAAAGGCAAAAGCCAGATAAAAATGGGAATTATGTGAACTATTATATTCTGCATATCACCTGGGATGAAACGGTACAGAACAACAAAGAAACGGATATGATTTATATTATGGCGGGCTGAGTAACAGTAAAGTCACTGCATGAAATGATGGAGTGGCCGGATATCCGGTTAAAAGAATACGTGCAGGATTATAAAATTCAGAATTTCAGAAGAAACGGAGGTAGTAGACATGTGTCAGGCAATTGATGAAATGATGGCAGACAGCAGAGAAGACGGGATGAAAGAAGGCATGGAAAAAGGTAGGATTGAAGCTCTGTCAGACTTATTGAAAAAAGGAACGATCAGCATTCAGGATGCCGCCGATTGCATGGCAATGTCCGTAACGGAATTTAAGAAGCTGGTCAATACGTATTCCGTCTGATTCTGAAAAACCAGCTGACAAAAAAGCGTGTTATAGCAAAAATTGAAACGATTCAGAGCCACATCTTGATGCCGTTGTGTTGCATCTCGATGTGGCTTTTTTATGGCTCTGAATTGTTACAAATTTTCTCAGAACCGCAGTTCCCTGCACCGGTTCAGGCATGCAAAGATTTCCTGCCGTCTCGGCCGTGCCAGATCGCCTGGCCTTCCCGGGGCGAGAAGAGAAGCAAGACCTTTTTCATCCATCTGTTTTTCCAGCAGATCCACCACCTGCACCAGTGTTTTCTTACCGTCCATCTTGTGCTCCGCTGCTTCTAAAAGAAGCGCAGCCAGCCCGTTCAGCTGTTCACTGTCCGTGAGCTGTTCCATGGCGCGCAGATCCGTCAGAGATTTGTTGATGAGGATGGATTCCCGTCCCATCACTTTGACTTTCGTGCGGTCACTTCCCGTCAGGCCTTTACCCGGCTGCGGGCAGCGGTGAAAGGCTGGAACGGAAAAAGGGCGTATGGAGGCAGTAAACGGCGGAAATTCCGCGGCTGTGGTTTTTGCGCGATCCGTAATGTCATAAGGAACGTATTCTTTCATCTGAATGACAGTGTCTGCCACATGGAAGTAAGAACCGGAGCTTCCGGCAACGAGAACCGACGAGATGCCGAGCTTCTCATACAGATCCCGCACGCGGCTGATAAACGGTGTGATCGGTTCTTCGCTGTCGGCAACGACGCGCTGCATCAGCTCATCGCGCACCATAAAGTTGGTGGCGGATGTGTCCTCATCAATCAGAAAGAGGCTCGTGCCGGATTCGATGCCCTCGATCACGTTGGCGGCCTGCGAGGTGCTTCCGCTGGCATCTGGAGTCGAAAATGAGGTGGTGTCGCTCTTTCCGGGAAGATTGTGGATGAAGAGGGAGATATCGACGTTGCTGATGCTTCTGGAGTCCTCGGAGCGGAGCTTTCCGGCGCTTGCATCGGTGATGACATATTCACGGCCGTCCCCGGCGATGTGGTTGTATACGCCGCGCTCAAGAGCCTGCAGAAGGGTAGATTTTCCGTGGAAGCCTCCGCCTACGATCAGTGTGACACCGAGTGGAATTCCCATGCCGGAAACAGGTCCGCGGTTTGGAAGATCGAGGGTAACGCGCAGGGATTCCGGTGAGGTAAACGGAACGGCGTGATTCATCGGCAGATCAGAAACACCGGTCTCGCGCGGGAGAATGGAGCCGTCGGCGATGAAGCAGTAAGCCCTTTTTCTTTTAATGCGGAACGGATCGCCTGCTGGTCCTCACAGAGATAGGCGACATTGGCACATGCTTTTGGATCCAGAGCACGGTAGAACAGTGATTTTTCTACGCAGCCGGGAAGAAAGTCGAAAAGAATGCGGATCAGCTCCTGCGAGGCGATGGTGCGGCCGTTAGCCGGAAAGCCGATTTCCATGTTGACGATAAGACTGCCGTCGGAAGGATTCAGAACACAGGCAGTACGCTCCAGAATTTCCTGCCCGCAGCGGCTTATCCCAAGCAGACCACTTTTGCCGGAGCCCTTTGCGCGGAACGAATACGGTGCGATAGCGCGCGCAAACTGGCGCAGCAGGTAATCCTGGAGGGCGACGCGCTTTTCATACGTATCATAGAGTGATGCCGGGAAAGCGGCAGTTCTTCCATTCACATGAACGCTGACGCGCGATGGAGCGGCGAACGGATCGCCCTGCACGTGGTCGATGGAGAGTGTGTAGCGCGGAAACTGATAGCGCCACGGTGGATTTATAGGCGGGATAGCTTTTGTGATTGATACTGAATAAAAGCTGTTTCAGGTCATTTGCAGATTGCATGAAAAAAACTCCTTTCAAAATAAAAAGGTGAGGCTGCCGTACAGAGCGTGTCTGAGAAAGGCTTTTCGCAAGCTGCGAGTTCCGGTTTGCGGAAATGATTTTTCAGACACGCGCTGGACGACAGCCTCATCCAAAAAGCTTTAACGTCTGGAAACACTCTGGCGCTTCACCAGTTTGGTTGCCATGCACATTTTCAGACATTCGCGTTTCGGATCGGCCACGCGGTCAAGCAGGCGCTGGACGGCAGTGGCGCCAAGCTCGCGTTTTCTGACCTTCATGGTGGAAAGCGGCGGAACCATCATATCGCACATCGGAACGTCATCAAAGCCGATGATGGAGACATCCTCCGGGATGCGGTAGCCGTTTTCACGCAGTGCACGCATGGCGGCCGCCGCGATGATGTCATTATCGGCAAAGTAAGCATCCGCGATCGGCGCTTTCGACTCGAGAAGGCGCAGCATGTCGCGGTAGCCTTCGTCCGAGGTCGGGGAAACCGGGTGGACATATGGATGTGAGGTGCTGATACCGTTTGCACGGAGCGCTTTGTAGTAGCCGTCGGCGCGTTCGGAGAAGTTGCTGATGTCGAGGCTCGAGTGAAAGTAGCCCACGTTTTTGTGTCCGCACTGAATCAGATAATTCGTGGCGTTGAACGCCCCCTGGATGTTGTTGATCAGAACGCAGTCGTAATCGAGCTCATCGTAATAGCAGTCCACGACAACGATCGGAACAGAAAAATCGCGGAACTTGCGGAAATCGGACGGAGCCATTTCGGTTGCAAGAAGAAGAATGCCCTCACAGTCCACAGCGCGGAGTGCATCGAGCTGGCTGTCAATATCCATGGTCTCATAAAAATAGGAGATATGAAGCGCACAGCCCTGGCGGGTGCATTCGGTGGAGATTCCTTCGGTCAGCTGGGAGAAAAACGGCGTGTCGGCAGCGACCTTTCCGTGCTTCTTATAATTGACCAGCTGAATAATGCGGGAGGAAGCGCCGGAGGATTCATTTTTTTTCGGCGCATAGCCATACTCGGCTGCAGTTTTTAAAACCAGCTCTCTTGTGGCATCACTGATGCCGGGTTTGTTATTGAAAACCATAGAAACCGTGGCAGGCGATACGTTGAATGGAACAGCAACTCAGCTACTTATTATTTTGGAGATGTTTTACATGGTTCCAAAGGAACGATTCGTTGTTATGTTGTTGCTGGCACTGGAGTAGATCATGTAACAAATTGTAGTTTTTCAGTAGAA
>ENA-OQHY01000831-OQHY01000831.1-human-gut-metagenome-genome-assembly--contig:-NODE-831-length-15532-cov-5.949043_pt1 | contig 15532 bp, 23 predicted proteins | sample MGYA00242570_ERZ504733 | MGnify/ENA primary metagenome ERZ504733 (study PRJEB26092, sample SAMD00036219) | human gut metagenome | host: Homo sapiens | study: EMG produced TPA metagenomics assembly of...
CGCTCGTACAGTGGGGTAATTTTTTCATTTCTCATGGCTGTACCTCCTGAAACAAAATGCTCTAAGTGATTGCTTCACTAACCATGACAAAATCATGATTAAGAAGTCACTTAGAGCATATATCACCGGCAGCGAGCTTATATTTCTTATATTGACGCAGGGCAAAATGATCCGGGTCTTTTTGTTCCAGCGCGTCAAAGAGAAGGTCAACGGCATTTTTGAACGATTCATCATCCTCACGGACCTCCATTGCGTTCAGCATTTCTACCAGTGTGGCAAAATTCTGTTCGTTTGCCGGGGCTTCATAGTAGATATATCCGATCAGTGCCGTATAGAGCAGGGTTTCTGCTTTGACCCAGAAATCGTCTCCGGCTTTTCCTTCGCCTTTGGTATTGGCGATTAGGGTAGTGACGATCTTCAGAATATCTTTCTCGGAATGAATGTAGGCGAACGGGTTAAAGTGCATACTTTTCTGGAAATTGATCGTATTGAATACCCGTATTTTATAGGACTCATAGATGATCTTTCCTTTTTCATTACGCACAGGCTTTCCGTCCTTGTCCAGCTTTGGTGTGCCTCGCTGCAACATCTTTCCGCATTCCACAAGGACTGTACCTTTCGGATCGGTGACGACGTAGGAACTGTGCATTTGCATCAGATTGGGCTTGATGAAAAAGCGCGTTTTTCCCGAACCTGATCCTCCGACTACCAGTACATTTTTATTTCTTGCATTGGCCGGATTTTTGGGCCTTCCGTTTAACATCAGTCCTTCACTTTGGGTAAGAATGATATTGTTTTCCGGCTTTGGGTCCATAAACGGGGCAATATCGGCTTTATTTCCCCAACGAGCTGAACCGTATTCCACATTTTTGCGGTATTTCTTAGCGTCTTTCCCTCTAAGATAGACTGCCAGCCGCATAATGGCTGCACCGCATAAACCGATCAGCCAGTCCATTGCCGCCCCCGGCCACATACTCTGAAACGCAAGGGCAAAGCCTTCGGACAGTCCTAACAGCTTTTGGGAAGCGTCCGCTCCGGGAGCCAGACGCACCGCCTCGCCCAGCTTGGCAAATACCAGAAGGAGCAGAAGATACGGAAGATGGAGAATGACCTGTTTTTTCATTGTTTCTGCATCGATCTTCATCGTTCCGGTCCTCCGTGTTCTTTGTTCTTTACACGGTCACGGCCAAGCGACTGCGCCAGTTCTTTGAACTTATGAAGCTGTGTAAGCAGCGACGGTCTGGTGCTGCGTGTAAGGTCTTTCTTTGTATATTCCTTAAATGCTGCCGTCAGTGCATCCGCCTGGTTTGCCTTGAAATATACCGTCCATTTTGGGGGATCGGTCCCAAGTTCCTTTTCTATATGGTAGCGTACCTGATGTTTCCTGGCATACCGTTCAAAAGAGCGGATTCGTCCTGAAACTTCAATGGTATTAGCTCCGGGGTCTTTATAAGTCAGCCGCTTCATACTGTTGCGTCCGACTCTTGGCATTGTACGTTCCTGTTCCATCTTTTGGAGTACCGCAGCAATAGCCGCACGCAGTACCCGCCCTGACAGTTTTGCTGCCTGTATAGAAACAGAAACCGTTCGTTGTTCGAGATCTTCCTGCAAGAGCATCCTCCTTTCTGATAAAATCGGTATTTATAATATGGAAATAACTTTTTACCGGCTTTCCCCAAGAACCTGCTGTCGGGAAGCGTGTTCAAAGGCTTTTGCTGCCTGATCGACCTGAATTTTAGCGTGTTTCAAAAGCGTCTTGATGATCGTAGCCGGGCGTTCCTGTTCCTCCAGATGATAGACCATCCCTTTGCACTCATCCGGGAGGTATTCCGCCATATCTTTCAACACATCGGAAAAGTTACCCATAAAGCCCCAGCAGCTATCCGACAACTCCCCGTTTTATAAAGCTCAAACCCATAACATTCGCCACGCAGATAGAAATCATAAGCGGCGACTTCACTGCGCATCAGTGCGTCCGCTTTCTGCCGGATGGCGCCGGTCATCTTGTCAGCGTCAAATTCCTTTAGGGCATCTTCTTTGGAAACATAGATCCAGCCAACCTGTCCGCTGTCCCATTCTGCATGAGGAGCCCTGCCTGAGAAACTTTCTGTACTCATGGCAAGACCGGAGTGGTCGTAGAGATAAAGGGGGAGCATCAGATACTTTTCCGAAATTACGTTCTGCATTGCTTCATCGATCGCCCGTTCCTCTGTCTTTGGTCCATGCCGGAAACGGCTGCTTACAATGTTTACCATCCGTTCATAGCGTTTCATGCCGGCTTCATCATGTCCTACGGTATCTAAATACATTTCCCGCAGGAAGTCGTCTTTGTCCATATAGTTGTGATGGTCGCCCAGCGCATAGCGGGGATGGAAGCATACCATCGTCCCAAAATGTTCATCTACCTCGCGGGGAGAGATCAGAATATCGTCCGGCTGCACCATAAGGCATAAGGTTCATTTACTGCCATTAACATAATTGGCTCCTTTCTTTCTACAAATCCGGGCCGGAATGGTGCATCATCGGTTTTTCCCGGTGTTCATTGGTTGCAGGCTGCTTGACTGCAATGATCTCGCCGGCAATCCTTGCAAATTTTTCAGGGTACTTGAACTGCTCCCCATATTTCTCCATCAGATTCGGAGAAAGGTCTGTAAAATTTTCCTCGCCAAGACCAACGATCAGAAAATTCCCGGACACAATATCATAGATGTGGCCGTCATCATCAAAGAGAGCCCGGTTCAGAGGCAGCCCCATCAGCTTGCCTTCTTCATTACAGATCAGAGCCACCGGGTCCTCATACGGATAGACCGCCTGAATATCTCCGCCCACTGCCGCCTGCAAGGATTTCAGACCACTTTCGATCTCCGCAGCATAAGGGGACTTGCCCGGCTCTACCATTAACACTTTCATAATTGTATATCCTCCTTCTTTTTCATTGCCGTACCGGGAGCGGTTGACGTTTTTTTCCTGAGTTTTTGCCACAGAGAGCTTCCCCAGGACGGAAGGCTTCTCCCGGTTTTGGGGTGTAAAAATATCGCCCTCCGAAACCTCGGCGGCGGCATGTTTCGTTTTGGCCTGTTCCAGTCCTTCAACCGTATAGCCAGGTAAAAGAGTACCGTGAACCATAAAATGGTGCTCATATTCTTTCGGGATTGGCGGGGAAATTTCCGTGAATAAATGGGAATAGGCTTTCTTTCGCCCATCCAGGTATTTTATGGCTGCGTTCTTATCTGTATATCGTTTCTGGTTTTGTCCGGCAATCTTTGCTCCATATCCCTGCTTCGGGGAATGAATACGGATTCCCATGTCACATACCAGGCAATCGGAACACTCTGTTTGGTTTCTCTGTCATATTTCGTATCTTCCCAAATACTGCAGGTCATCTGATAGACCCGGTTGCTGATTTTCTGATCCGCCCTCCAGTTATCGGTGTCTTTCCACTGGTTGCCGGTATGTTCAATCTCCGGTGTACGAAGATATTCCAAAGCCCGGTTGATCGTCTGTGTTGCCGCTGCCTGCTGTTCCCACTGTTTTGCGGCAGCTACTACGATTTCATAGGCTTTCTGCTCCCCGTCGATACTTCCTTGGCGCATAGCTTCTAGCTATCTGTTCCCATTGTGATCAGAGTAGAAATGTCCACATTTTCACAAACTACGCTGTGTTCTATTTTAAGCTCTGATCCCGGCGTCAAGTGGTCGCCATACCGGTAGGCATGGTAATCCCTGTTTTCTTCCAAAATGCTGTTCACCTCCTGCTATATTTCCGGCTCATGGTTTTTTCTGGAAACCGTCTGTGCCGGTGATTTTTTATCTGCCGGTCTGTTTGCCGCAAGCTGATCCATCACGGAAGGACGGCCGACGCCGAACATGGATAGCTGACCGTCCGCTGCCTCACGAAGTTCAGAAACAGAGAGGGGAAGCGTTACATCGGCATGGGTCAATAGCTGTTCCCGTTTCAAATCCTGAATAATCTCGTCAAAAACAGCGTTGATCGCACGGCGTTCTTCCCCCACAGGGAAGGCTTTCAATACCTCCATTTCTCCGCCTTTACCGGAAACCAGGGTAAGGGCACAGTCGGCATGGCCTGCCAGATAATCCGATGTGTAGGGCAGTTTGTCCTTGATATAACAGGCAAAGGCTCTGGCTGTCATTTCCACGTTGCTGTCCCAATAACCGCCGTCTTTTTCACATTCTTTTCCCATGCGTACCGAATTACGGTAAAAATCAGTTTCCGTCCGTCCAATCTGCGGAGCTCCTGCGCCTGCATCCCGGAAAGCATACGCTCAAAAATTTCCAGCCGTTCCCGTTCACTTTTGGGAATTACCCGGCCGGTAACATTCTTTTTAAATGCGCTGATCTGTTCCACAGAGCCGGGTTCGCCGGACAAAAATGCTTCCCGCAAGACTGCGTAGGTTTCCATCTGTTCCTCATTGCCATACCGTTTCAGGGAAGCAAGAACCGAGGAATCCAGCCAGCTTGCTGCATTTTTCCGGGTGCGTTCTGTTTGTGCTTCCGTGCGCTTTGCTGCCTGTTCCGGTGTTTCCGGTTTATACTTCATGGTGTCAATGAGTTTTTGGAACGGCGCATAGAGGCGGGGCTGTTCTGACAGCATCCCTTTTGCGCCCATCTTTGTACCAAGATAATCGTCAAGTCCATGCCACCATTCATGTGCCAGCGAACCGGCTCCGTGCATTTTCGTAAGATTGATGACTGTACGCAAAGGTTCATAATGAGCCGCAGCATTGCCGCTGCCTCTTGCACCAAAAGCGATAGCAAGCGTTCCCTGATAAGCAATATCTTTATCGCTGATCTTAAGGGCTGACGCCAGATCCTTTAGTGCTTCAAATCCCATGTTAAGGGAGGTCTGACGGTCGTTCTGGTTCATCCAGTTTCCAAACTCGCCGCCGCGAAACCCAAAGGTATCAAGATAATGCTGTCCGGTGATCTCCACACCATTCCGGTAATCCGGCCCGGTACGTTTGACATGGGCGAGCTGGGGAGGGACAAACCGGATCTTTCCGTTTTTGTTCCTGCCTTTGGCAAGTTCCTGCACCCATTTCAGGGCAGCTTCTTTGGTCTCAAAATTGGTCCGCAGGATCGAATAGCCTTTTGTCACATAGTAGGTACCGGGTTTCCAGTCCTCATTTTTAGAATAGGTATGTTTCCCGTCGTTGAAGTGGATCGCATAACCTTTCGGTATTTTCTGCTCTTTGGAAACACAAAACTGTTCCTTTTTTGCTTTCTGAGTAAAGTTGCGCTCAAAATATTCAGCCGAGCGGATCAGCATGGTATTGGACAATTTGTTTGTGATCACGGGATTGTCCTGTCCCTTTTTCGTTGCCCGGTAATGGATTCCGCTTCCCCAGCCCTGTACCTTTTCTAAATATCCATTGTCAACGAAAAGCGGTCATAGGCTCTCACAGTATCCTCCACAGTACGGACATCTGAAAGCACTGCCTGCAATTCCCGGACTGTTTTTATATATTCCTTTTGTCTCGCAGTCCGTTTTTCCGGGGTGTCATCCGTGCGGTAATACTGAGGGGAAGCGTTTAAGCCGTCCCTCGCTTTTTTGATAAAATAGACCACGCCAAGAGGAATCCCTTCCTCCAGCATGGCTGCATAGTCCGGCTTTTTCCAGACATTATCCTTTTTCACAAATTTTTCGGCTTCGCGCTCATTCATGGCTTCCAGATCATCCGCATACAGCCCGCGGTCTTTCCACAAGTCTTTTTTCGCACCACCGATCTTTTCGCCGAAATCTTCATGCACTCCTGCCAATCTTCATCACCTCCAGTCAGTGTAGAATTCTTATCGCTCCGGGGCAGGGCGGCGTTCTTCGTTTTTGTAAGTTGTGGGAGGTTTCCTGTGAGCCGGTCGGTTTCCCTGCGGATCAGTTTGTCCAAAGCGCCTAAATCCTCTGGTGCAATGGCAAACTCCCGGTAATTTTCATACCACAAGCCCGTAGAGATTGCCGCGATGGGCGCAATTTTCTCCGAACCGGATGGAAGAAGGCGATACACAGGGGCTTCGTCATAAAGAAGCATCTGCTTTGCCGTTCCCTGTGGTATGCGGTACTTATCCATATCCGGGTTCTGGGCTGCCTCCATATATTGCATATTCAGGCGTTCTTCTAAATCCTGGGGCATATAACGAAATGCCTGATCCATCCACTGTCTGAACATCGTGGAATAGTGGTACTGCCATTCCGTAACTTGATTCGGGGCATAAGAAAATCCCCAACTTTTCAGAGCATCTTTTTCGTAAAGCTCCATTTCAGTCCATTCTTTCAGGCTGACCATAGCTGCTGAACCACCTTTGCGTTCGACATTGACGCCGCAAGGATAGAGGATATTTCTTTTTATATCCTGCCGCAGCGTGCCTAAATCCATCATTAGGACATCCCCGTACAAGTGACCGCCCTCTCTGCGGTCCGTATGAAACAGGAAAGCCCTCGCTCCGATAAACTCCGTTGTTGAGATCATTTGATGAAGATCCGCCGTAGAACAATAAGCAAACAAGGCGTCGGAAAGCCACATGTGATTTTTCCCCATGATGGCAATGGAATCAGCCCGGTATTTGTCGCCAGAGAACGCATATTGAATTCGCATTCCCTAAGAAAATCTCCGGCAAAAATATGGAGCTCATACGCAAAGACGGATAAGTCTGTATCACGGATCAAATGAATCTGCGGTAGTGGTTCCTGATTCAATCAAATTCCTCCTTTCATGTGAACCTGACAATTACCGGCTTTCCTTATCATGGGAAGGTGCCGGCTGCTTTTTTGCCGGTTCCGTTTTTGCTGCCTGTTCCCGCATTGCTTCCAAAACAGAAGGGCGCCTTTCCGCAGTCTGTTCCAACCGGGCAAGGGTATTAAGTGCCCATTCCGCATTACGGTTAATGGAGGATATAAGGCGCCCTCCACTTTGAAAGCACCTTTGAACACCCTGGCAACCTTTCCATTGTCTTTTGCGTCTGTCTCCGCAGGTTTTCCTTGAATAGCACGGCCCATATTTTTGAGATGCCGCCCCATTTCGTGGTATTCCGTACTGAAAGCATCAATCTGGCAACAGCCCTGTTGCTGGCCTGCATACTTTTTTCTGCCGCATTTTGAATGGACTCCAACACCGGTCTGACATGTAAAAACTGTGTGATCCCATTCAAAGCGACAGCACCGCGTTCCCTGAAATCGGCAAGGATGTTCCTGCACCCGTTTATGATCTGGCCTTTGAGTTCGGAAAGACGGTGACGCATAACGGAAATATTCGCCTCCATAGCTGTATAGCTCTTTTGGAGAGCATCTTTCAGAGAATGGTTCTGTAATCCCTGCATTTCCTGACGCACTGCCTTTAATTCCTCGGTTGCCTCCAAAAGACGCTGCTCCATCCCGGTCACATGCTCGATCAGCTTGGCAAATTCTTCATATCCCGGTGTGTTGTTGTCTTTTAGGAGAGCAAGCAGTTCTTTGACCTGCTCATTTTCCGCAATCGGCTGGCTATCTGTCTCCGTCATTCATCAATCCCTCCCATCTGCCGGTAGCGGCCCGCCGGCAATCTTGCCGACAATCTCCGGACCGGTTTCATAAATCTGCATGAGGCGTTTTGCTGTGCCGCAGGGCTGTGCAGCTCCGCTGGTCCAAAGACGCACTGTGATGGGGCAACATTCATCAAAAGCGCAAAGCCCTTTTCGTTCATGTCCAGCTTTTTCATCAGCGATTTCACCATATCGGGGCTGTAGTCTGGACACCGGGAAGCCTCGGCAATCATCTGCAAAGCGGTATTTTCAATTTTTTTCATTTTCAAATCCTCCTGTTATTTGTTTTCCAGCCTTATGCCGGGGCAAAGCTGATCTGGTTGTGTTTCATCCTTTTGGCAAAGTCCGGCAGCGAATAATTTACCCCGTCAATTTCTGCATGGGTATCATCCAGACGATGGCAAACAGCAAAGTGTCTGTCCCCGTTTCCATAGAACAGACAAAGTAAACCATTGTCAGGAATGGAAAACAGCGCTTTTCCGGCACTGTCTGTAAAGCAGATCTGTTGAGATCCATTCATGTTGAAATCCTCCCTAAATTGAAACAGCCGCCTCTTTTGGGCGGCGTTGGTGCTGGCTGGTTTGCAGTTGTTCCCGAACCTGCAGCAATTTCTCATTGTAATCTTTTCCCATCCGGGGAGGGTTGACACTTACCCGGATATGACGGAAACGTTTATCCTCGTGGAGCATGGTCTTGATTTTCCGAGCATTGACAAATCCGGCAAGGTCGCGGTCCATATAAAGGGTAACACGCCGGATCTCCGGGTGGCGTTCCAGGAAAGAAGTCAGCGCCACATGGGAAGTACCTCCCAAAGACAAGCGATAACCATTCCATTTCCATCCCTCCAACTCTTGAAGTGTTGCATGGGAAAGCGCATCAATAGGAGCTTCAAAAACTGCCACATGCCGGCTGCCCGGACTTTGCGGGGGATAACAAAAGTTATATCCTTTGTCGCTGCCATAGACATCCTTTTTGAGATTGCCGCCGATACTGCGCATACAGGCGAACTTCGCTTTCCCGGAATCATCTTTCCCTACAAACACACAAACCGGTTCTCCATGATACCGGGCTTCGTAAAAAATCCCGGCTTGTAAACACTGGCGAATGACTTCTGAGCTGATCCCCCGTTTCTGCAAATAGGAGACCGCAGCGGTCGCGCAACGTCTGGCCCAGGGGAGAGAGAATGCTTTCTTTTCCGGCTCCTTTGATACCTGTATTTCTGCCGTACTTCGGTAGGCCGGTTCCTGCCGGATTTCTCCACCTACCAGAGCATGAACCGCATCCACAAGACCATATCCCCGAATCTGGATCAGGTAGTCCAGCGCATTGATACTCCGTCCACGGCTGTTCCAGTACCAGTACCTTTTCCCGGTCACATATACCAGACTGTCATGCTCCTTATGCCGGAAATTAGGTCCATCCCGTTTCAGCACGCCGGGTTCATGGAATTGCAGGTAAGTAAACAAGTCAGCTTCCCGCGCTGCCTGAATCTGTTCTTTGGTTACGCCGGGCATAGTACCGGCACAGTGTTTCTTTTCATTGTGCTTTGCCTCCTTCCTGTGATGAAATGAAAAAAGACACCCAAAGGTGTCTAACAGCCGTACAGGTCGTGATTGACCTCGGCACGGTAATAGCTGTCCATTGTAGCCGGGGCATTATACAGCGCCGCCAGCAGATATGCTTTGATATTTCCGACCTTCGTCGTGTTCTTGTCGATACAGTCAAAGACATACTCTAAATGACCGGAATTGATCTTCAGGAACCGGCTCTTGACGATCTCCCTCGGAAAATCATCTCCGGCGATGCGTATGTAAGGGCGTTTCGACAAAATCACTTCAAGCATAAGTTCAAGGGCTTCGTCCAGACGTTCCCTGCCATACCGTAAGACCAGTAAGTCATATTCGATATTTTCTTTGATGATTTCACGATAGGCTTCTATCAGCTCTATCCGATCCATCCCATCCGTGCGGCTCGCCGCTTCCGGCTCTGCCGGATAGATTGATGATGAGTTATTGATTTATCTTTTTTTGATTTTTTTGTTTTTAATGGATTAGTATTTAATTGTGCCGGATTTTCCTGTTCAGGTTCCGCCTGTTTAGGTTTTGCCTGTTCAGGTTTTACCTGTCTTGGATTTTCCCGTTTAGGTGAAAGCCCTGTGTTTTCGGTACTTACAGGCTGCTCATGGATCGTATATTCAATGTCTCCCAACTGCCCGTTATCATAGCGGAGGCGCTGTCTGGTGAGATAACCATGCCGCTCCAGTTCCTTCAGGGCAGTAGTGATAGAATCCACACCGTCCTTGCAGATATGGGCGAGTCCCTTCGTGGTATAATCCCAATCTTCCGGCAGTGACAACATAAGTGATAAAAGCCCCTTTGCCTTTAAGGACAACTCCGTATTGCGCAGATGGTGATTGCTCATTATCGTAAAGTCCTTTGTTTTCTCTACACGGAATACTGCCATTGTATCGCCTCCTTTCTTCGACTATTCCGTTACAAGGCATGATCCCTGTGGTCATAATGGAGATGGCCGCCAGAGACCTTCGCATGGTTTTTCAGTTTCACTTCGCCCCGTTCCTGGCTCTCTAAAAATTTCTGATAGCCGGCATCTGTAAGGAACAAGCGCATCTTATCGCCTTTGTCGCCAACAGGGGAATCGTAAGACAATACATCAAAAACGATCATGTGCCTTACATCCGGGTCAAATCGTTCAAGTGCCATGATGTCATGCCCCTTCAATTTTTCTGCACCTGATTGCTGTCTGGCCTCGGCGATCTTTTCTCCAATCGTCCGGGCTGGATAGAGCAGACGGTAATTCTTCTGAATATCTTTTACCAAGTCCATGCACTCTGCATTTGACAGAACACGAAGTTTTGCCATAAGACCTTCTGCCGCCTCCCGCTGTTCGGAATTATTTGAGTACCTCACGGTCATATAAAGTTCATTCAGGATTTTTGTCTGATAATCGCCCTCCACCTGAAAGAGCAGCTTTTTTTCCATTTCGTTTAATTCCATGGGGATCTCCTTTCTCTTGAAAATAGGTATGAAAAAAGGGCGCCCACCTATAAAAGTGAAACGCCCTTTGGCTTATACACTATTAAATTTTATATACAAAGCAAGTTTGCCGCCGTTATGCCACATTTTGCTGGTATCTCAATGTTACCTTTCCATCAGCAAATGGATGAATAAAGACAAACTCATAATGAAATACACTGCTCATAATCAATGGATGAACACTATTCCTTGATTTCTTCATCCATTCAAACAGTTCATCCATAAGCTGCGGTACAAATTGCGCCGGAGGTGCCATAAAAATACATTCATCTCCATTAAAGACTCCCTCTTCTCCATGGCGAAACTCCCCACATTCTTCCACAAGATATTTTGTCATAATCCCATGAAATTTCTTTAAATCTTTTATACTATAGGGATTAATTTCCGAAAGGCTTTCATACGCCGCATATGCATTTTTAACTTCCTGTATTTCTTTCTGTTCCCCCAGTACAAGCCTGCCATTAATTACATCCCTAACCTGCCCCAGAGAAAGAGAATTCGCTTCTATTTTTAAAGATGAATGAATAGATTTAATTCGGTTATTCTTTCTCAGGTGCGGTTTTGTTTCCAGACTTCTGATTGCCGCGATTCGCCCTATTTTTTCAGAAATTGAAGACACATATGATAATATCTCATTTGTTATTGTAAATGGCGGTTTATATTCTCCCACAAAACACCTCCAGAATTTCCGTTATCTTGCACATTAACTTGCACACTTTTTTGCATACTTTCTTCTTCAGGATAGATTCCGTCTACTTCAGTGCTGTCAGAATCCCCATTGCATTGTCGTAATCTTTCTCTCCGACCATGATTTCATACAATGTTTTATCTGTTCCGAAATTCCCACCCATACTGCGGGCAGTTCCCCTGCCCGGAGCTGTCATTTTTTCTTCGTGGTTGACTCTCTTTGTTTTGTATTTGATTTTCTCTGAATCTAAGGCTTTACAATACTGCTCATATTTGTCTCTGGATGCACCGAGATAAACTGTTCTGCTGTCGAATAACATAATTAATTTCTCCTCCTTTGGGGTGTTGTTTTTACAAAAATGATCCTGCCTGCTGGCTCCTCAGCCTGCACACGCAGGAGCGTATTCGAAAAATCATTCCCACCATCTGCATGCACGGCAACTATAACGAAAAAACAGCAGACATCCGTTTCCAGATCATCTGCTGTCATTATATCATATACATTTACTGCTTTGTAGTATAAAAGTATTATTCTACTTCTTCCGGTTCCATGCTTCGCATGTGTTCCTCGTTCTTTACGATTTCATACTTCTGGCGATATTCCTTGAAGTATGTATAATATTCCACGCTGTCAGATGGGTAAATCTTGGAATCATGGATATGCATATCCGGATTCTCGTCTCCACTCTTAAGGAGAGCTACCATTGCACTTGCACAATGTGCTGCAATACGGTTGAAGCTGTTGAGAATGTCTGTATATACAGTTCCCTCTTCCAGTCCACAGTTGCCATTACTCAGACGCTCTACATGATGCATCTTCAGCTCATTGCATAAGGATGTGATAATCATTCCAAGCGGTGCAACTCTCTGTGCCATCTCTTTGTCATCATTGAGGAACGCACGGCAGGTAAGGTTGATTTCCTCACGGACTGCTTCCATTACTACATTCAGCTCATCCCAGGCTTCCTGTGAGAAGTTGGTGTGATTATCATGCATTTCACTGGACATATAGGCAATGTAGGATGCATGGTCACCGATTCTCTCAAAGTCATTGATGGTATGAAGATAAAGGGATGCCTGCCTTGTCTGGGCACTGTTCATCTCATGCTTTGTGAGCTTCATCAGATATTCCCCAAGACGGCTTTCGTATTTATCGATCAGGTTCTCTTTTCTCTGTACCTTATCAAATTTATCCTGCTGATATTCATTCAGAAGGTTCATGCACGGTTGACATTCTTGCGAAGCTTCCTTGCCATACCGCTCATGGCACGATGACACTGTCCAATAGCAAGTGCCGGATAATTCAGAAGACGTTCTTCCAGAAGATCAAAATCTGCTTCATCTTCCAGTTCCTCTGCACTGTCTTTTACAAGCCAGCACACCAGCTGCTCGATCTTCGGTATGAACGGGAAAAGAACACATACTGTTGCTACACGGAATACAGTATTCAGTAAAGCAATTGCAACCGGTGACATAATCATATCCATAAATCCGAAATGCACAACAGCATTTACAGTGTAGAAGATCACTGACCAGAGGATAAGACCAAACAGGTCATTGATCAGATAAACAAGTGCTGTACGTTTACCATTCTTATTCGCACCGATTGCTGAAATCAGAACCGGACAGGCAGCACCTACACCGATACCAAGAACGATCGGGAATGCACTGGAGAATGTCAGGATACCTGTTACAGATAACGCCTGCAATACACCGACTGTGGCAGATGCACTCTGCAGCACTGCGGTAAATGCAATACCTACCAGAATACCTATCAGCGGGTTGGAAAACATTGTCAGCATGTTTGTAAATGTGGGGCTGTCCTTCAGTGGTGAAACAGCACCGCTCATTGTCTGCATACCTGTCATCAGGATTGCAAAACCAAGCATGATATTACCGATATTTTTATGCACGGAACGCTTACAGGCCATGCGAAGGATAATACCAATAATCGCTACTACTGCTGAAATTGTTGCTGTAGATAAAATCTTCGCAATTCCGTTCTTTCCGTCAATATAAGAAAGACAGAGGATCCATCCGGTAATACTGGTTCCGATGTTGGCTCCCATGATAATACCGATGGCCTGTTTCAGTTTCATCATACCTGAGTTAACAAAACCAATGACCATAACGGTTGTGGCAGAAGAAGACTGAATCACGCTGGTAACACCAGTACCCAGAGCAACTCCCTTCAGCGGTGTGTTTGTCATTCGATACAGGAAAGCTTCCAGCTTATTTCCGGCAACCATTTTCAGGCCGTCGCCCATCAATGACATACCGAACAGGAATAACGCTACTCCGCTCAGTAATGACAATATCATTGAAAAAATTCCCATTATTTTCTCCTTTGTCGTCTGCCTGATTTCCCACCTCATCTCAGAAAATCGGCGCATAATGTAAGCAGGTTATTTTACCTGTCTCTAATCAGAATTTAACCTGCCCTTTACTTTTCCATTCTTATTATGTCACGTTCGGGAGATTATTACAATAATTGTTTTTTCAAAAATTACATTTTTTCTATAGCGTTTAAAATACTGTCTTTTTTTTCCTGAATTTTTTTGCAGTTTTCATAAAAATTTTCCGGCATGCTCCAAAATATATCAGAACATGTCGAAAAATAACATACAATAAATCGGACAGTAAAGAAGGAGCTGTCTATTTTCAGGACAGCCCCTTTCCTCAAATTCCAGTATTAAAATCAATTGGTTATTCACAATCCACTTCACTGCTTCATTTTATTATCTGGGGGAGTTGCTATAGTTCTACATACTACTGCTCATTGCCGCTCCTGTCGCAGCTTCCTCTTCACATTCTGCAAGAACAAGTTCGGCCTTGAACATATCTTCAATAATTTCACACAGTACCGGATTTCTTCTCAGTCCATTCCCGGAACCAATCATGCGCCTGATCTTTATGCCGGTTCCTTTCTGAATAGTCATATACATCTGATATAATTCTGTGCTCATTCCCTTCAGAACACCATAGCAGAAATCTTCAGGCGTAAAGTTTTCGGAACACATCTGAGTAATACTGCCGCTTTTTTCCGGCTCTACCCGCGTACCGTCAAATGTTGTTTCAACTTTAATCTTTCGCCTTTCAGACCTTTCGCTATTCTGGTCTTTCCCTGTTCTTGCCATCTTTTCCATTACTTTGTATAATGCTGATCCTGTCCTGTCGCTTCTTTTACAAGTTTTCGGAAAAACTGTTCCAGGAGCGCATATGCCTTACCGCCACACAGAGATGCTCCCGCAAGCAGATACTTCCCATTCAGGAAAGGTCTCGCCTCAATTCCATCTCCCGAAAAATACTGACCGGAAAGAACAGAAATCTGTCCACCGGTTCCCATATTGACCAGTAATGTATTCTCCTCATCACCTGCTGCTCCAAGGAAGCTTGCCTGATTGTCTCCGATTGCTGTTGTAACTGTCCTTCCTCTGTATGTACCCAGTTTTTCTATTTCCGTACAGACATCCGGCAGCCAGTTTACGTCCACTCCCATTTCAGCCAGTTTTTCTTTCTCAAAGCACATCTTACGACTGTCAAAGAATCCCAAACCTGCTGCATTGCTTACATGTATCAGAGGTCTTTTTCGTCCCGTTAAATACATTCCAAAATAATCCATGATTGTACAGAAACTCAACGCCGAATCCGGAACCAGATTATGTCTGATATTATAAATGTGTGTGACAAGCCCATATCCTGAAGCAGCATGGATTTGACATCTTTCCCGGATTTCTTCTGTTAAAGGAATCTGATCCCCATCGCAGATACTTCCTCTGGCATCCTGCCATGTATATAACGGACTGACACAATTTCCTTCTTTGTCAACATAGACAATTCCATGCATCTGCTGTGAGCCCAATCCGCTCAACATGCGGATACTTCTCCAGGAAATAATCCAGCAGATTCACTGCTCTTTCTACAATTTCTTTTGCATACTGTATTCTTTCCCATTCATTTCCGGTCTCGATAAAGCAACCGTTCTCTACAGTTTTTGCCTCCAGAATCTTTGCCTGTCCGTTTTCCTCTTTTTCCAGAACAACACCGCTTATCGTTGTTGTCCCAATGTCAATCCCCGCCGCTTTCACAGTCCAAACTCTTCTGCCAATTTCTTAAACTCCGGCAGGGAATTAATAATAGTATCATAAGATACACAATAAGCCAGTCTCACATAACCCGGGCAGGCAAAGGAACTTCCCGGAACCATGAGAATATTATATTTCTTTCCAGCTTCGCAGAACGCTTTTTCATCTGCTACCGGTG
>ENA-OQHY01000832-OQHY01000832.1-human-gut-metagenome-genome-assembly--contig:-NODE-832-length-15517-cov-2.964912_pt1 | contig 15517 bp, 17 predicted proteins | sample MGYA00242570_ERZ504733 | MGnify/ENA primary metagenome ERZ504733 (study PRJEB26092, sample SAMD00036219) | human gut metagenome | host: Homo sapiens | study: EMG produced TPA metagenomics assembly of...
CGTTGGTCATCATCCGCCACCACCTCGGATGGAAACCCGAGCATCCACTGAATAGCGTCGATATGGTGAACCGCGTGATTGAGCGTGCAGCCGCCCCCTCTTTTCCCAGTGCCACGCCACCACAGATCGTAATAGCAGTGGCCGCGCCACCAGAACGAATCCACCTGCGCATGGCAGATTTTGCCCGCGAGGCCGGAATCCAGTGCTGCTTTTAAGCGCCAGAAGGCATCGGTAAAGCGATTTTGCGCAATGATGGAGAGCGTTTTGCCGCTGGCCTGCTGAGCCGCAATCATCGCGTCGCACTCCTCAAGCGAGGCGGCCATCGGCTTTTCACACAGCACATGGCACCCGGCCTCCAGTGCATCAATGCTGATCTGTGCGTGGACATACGGCGGGGTGCAGACATCGACGATATCGACGTCTGGTTCGGATGCCAGCATCTGCTGATGGCTTTCATACACGCGGGCCTGCGTCAGGCCGTAGCGCGTTTTTTTCTCGTGCGCTTTTTCCGGGTAGATATCCACCAGCGCGACAATCCGGCAGCGCTGACCAAACTGCAAATAACCCTGAATATGGTTATGTGAGATATTGCCTGTACCTACAATGGCGATATTTAGCATCGTGTCGTCTCCGGAGTTACCAGGTGCCTGAGGCATCAAGCGTCACGTTTATGGCCTCTTTAGCAACTGAGGTGCTGATGCGTTGCTGGAGCAGGCGCAAGTAGTGTTTCTCGTTGATCGGCAGTTCGACCCAGTCGTCAGTCCAGGTGGAAAGATGCATGGCATTGGAGAGCGTCAGGCCGTGGATCCCGTCCAGGCCCGGCGCAATCAGCGGTTCACCGCGCAGGATGGCGGCGCAGAAGTTTGCGGTAATGACATGATGTTCGCTGCATTCGGCGGCGACAGCAATGTCGACCTCCCAGCATTCAGGCTCCCCAAAACCGTTTTGCCAGCGGGCGTTAAAGTCGGTTTCGGACTCACGTAGCCGCCAGTAGCGAAGCCGCCCCTCTTCGACGACCACTTTGCCGCGATCCCCGACGATCTCCAGGCGATTTGTCCCCGGCGTTTCTGCACGGTAGTGATAAATACACCGGGTAGCCCCATTGGCATACTCGGCATAGGCGGTGACCTCGTCTTCCACTTCAATGTCACGATGTTTGCCGAACTGGCAAAACGCGCGCAGGCGGACCGGCATGCCCACCAGCCACTGCCAGAGATCGAGCTGATGCGGATCCTGGTTGAGCAACACGCCGCCGCCTTCTCCTTTCCAGGTCGCGCGCCAGCCGCCGGAGTTGTAGTAGCTCTGCGAGCGGTACCAGTTGGTGATTATCCAGTTAGAGCGGCGGATCTCGCCCAGCTCGCCGCTGTCGATAAGATCTTTAACCTTCCGGTAGAGCGGGTTTGGTCGCTGGTTGTACATGATGCCAAACACCACGTCGCACTCGCGCGCGCAGGCGTTCATCTCCTGCACCTGCGCCGTATAAACGCCTGCCGGTTTTTCACACAGGGTATGAATGCCGTTACGCATCGCCAGCATCGACAGGCGCGGATGTTCGTAATGGGGCGTGGCGACAATCACCGCGTCGATAAGCCCGCTCTGGATCATCTCCTGGGCATCACTGAACAGGGGAATGGCCCCCACCAGCTGGCGAATGGCCGGGTGTTTTTCCGGTGCATTGTCACAAACCGCCGTCAGGCAGGCGTCATTGACCGTACCCGCGAGTAAATAACGTGCGTGGACCGTACCGATATTACCTATACCAATAATGCCAAAACGTACCTTCTCCATGTCACACCTTAATTTCAGTTGAAAAGAAGTGATGGCCGGAAAATAGGAAAGGCGAGGCGTAGCGACAATGTGTTTTTGTGAGAATACTCGCAAGGTGAATAAGTAATCTCCAGGCTTTCTGAAATTTGGTTTTAAAATCAAAAGGCTGTTTCTGCAAATATTTGCAAAAACTGATTGAGAGCGAGGTCACACTATGCCGGGCAGGTTAAAAATGGAGGAGATCGCGGCCCTCACGGGATATTCCGTTAGCACGGTGTCGAGGGTATTAAGCGGCAAGTCATATACCAGCGATAAAGCCCGGGATGCGATCGTTCGCACCGCACGAGAGCTGGGCGTGCTGGAGTCCATGGCCAGTGGACGGCTGTTGATTAACGGTATTGCCGTTTTTGCTCCGGAAAGAACCTTTCAGGGGCGCGGCGATATTTTTTATCTTGAGGTGACCAAAGGGATTGCTGAGGCCTGCTCGCCACACAATGTGTGGGTCAGCTGTTGCGGATTAGAAGAACAGCACGCCGATGTAAAATTATTTATGGAAAAGGCCAGCCAGAAGAACATCAACGCGATAATTATTATTGGTACTGATGATGCCACCATATTTAAACTGGCCAGCACGCTCAATAAACCTGCGTCTTAATTAATTCCGTGGACCGGGAGCGGGTACTGGATTCGGTATCACCCGATCACCGGGCGATTGGCTTCACCGCCATGCAGTATCTCTTTGAACAGGGGCACCGACGGGTCCTGACGCTGACCTGCCTTCGGCGAGATACGCTTTACGCTCGTCTGGATGGCATTAAAGAGGCGTATCGCCATTTTCACGTCGCCTTTGAGCCGCAGCGTGATTTACTCGTGACGGAGTGGTTTACCGCAGACGAAGCCGAGCGGGCGCTGGATGAGTGGCTGCTGAGTCATGACAGAGCGCAGTGGCCAGAGGTGATTTTCCCGAACAGCACCAGCATGACCGAAGGTGTGGTGAGGGCATTAACCCGCCACGGGCTGCGCGTTCCGGAAGACATCTCTCTGATTACCACCGATTTTGCCTGGAATTTAGCGCACCGGCTGGAAAAACCGGTCACGGGGGTCACGGTGCCCTGCCGCGAACTGGGGATTGAGGCCGTGCACCTGCTGCAGACCCGCCTTAACAGGCCGCAGGCACCGGTTTTTAACCTGCTGTTGCAGGGAAAAGTCATGAATTATGGGTCGGTCAGTAATGCCACGCGCCACGCGGCTCGCGTGGCGCTAGACCAGTAATCAGGCCAGCTGTGGCGGCAGGCAGACGCCGATACCCCCGATACCGCAGTAGCCGTACGGGTTTTTATGCAGGTACTGCTGGTGGTCGTCTTCCGCATAGTAGAACGGTTTGGCGGAGGCGATTTCCGTGGTGACCTCGCGGTTGTCACCGGCATCGTGCATCGCTTTCTGGAAGCGCGCCAGACTTGCGCGGGCGGCCGTCTCCTGCTCAGGAGTGAGAGGGTAGATAGCCGAGCGGTACTGGGTGCCGTGGTCGTTACCCTGACGCATGCCCTGGGCCGGGTCGTGGTTTTCCCAGAACACCTGCAGAAGTTGCTCATAGCTAATGACGGCAGGATCATACACCACGCGTACGGCTTCGGCATGACCGGTCTCGCCAGAGCACACTTCGCGTAGGTTGGGTTTGGCGTATACCCCCCCGTGTAGCCCGCCGCGGTGCTGTAAACGCCGGGGAGTTGCCAGAAGAGACGTTCTACGCCCCAGAAGCAGCCCATGGCGAACAGGGCGATTTCCATTCCATCAGGAACGTTTGTCATTGAATGGCCATTCACGGCGTGTAAGGTCGCCACAGGCATAGGGGTGTTGCGTCCCGGTAATGCATCAGCTTGTGAAACAAGATGCTTTTTGTCGAATAAACTCACGATGGGGGCCTCCCGGGCTGCGATGTTTCGGTTAAGGTTGTCACGAAGCGTTTAATTGAACACAATAAATGCGCTGAATGAGTCTAGATTTAATCATAAGAAATATTTGGGTGTTACACCCGTTTTCAACCCGTGATGTGGGTTTTTGGCTAACAGGCCGTATTTTGCCGCGGAGCGGCACTTCATTTGCTTCCAGGGTGGAAAAAGGGATATTCAGGAGAAAACGTGACAAAAATCCGCCAGTTATGTTTGGTCAGTTTATTGCTGACAAGCGGGGTTGCCAGCGCGGCGAATGTCCGTTTGCAGGTTGAGGGGTTATCCGGGGCGCTGGAAAAAAACGTGCGTGCGCAGCTGTCGACCATCGAGAGCGACGAAGTGACGCCGGACCGGCGTTTTCGCGCGCGCGTGGATGATGCGATCCGCGAAGGCTGAAAGCGCTGGGTTATTACGAACCCACCATTGATTTCGATCTCCGTCCGCCGCCAAAGAAGGGGCGACAGGTGCTTATTGCCCGCGTTTCACCGGGTGAGCCGGTGTTGATCGGCGGCACTAACGTCATTCTGCGCGGCGGCGCGCGTACGGACCGGGATTACCTGGATCTGCTCAGCACGCGGCCTAAAAACGGTACCGTGCTGAACCACGGTGACTACGACCATTTCAAAAAAGAGCTGACGAGCGTCTCCCTGCGTAAGGGGTACTTTGACAGCCAGTTCGACAAAAGCCAGCTGGGCATTGCGCTCGACAGGCACCAGGCCTTCTGGGATATCGATTATGACAGCGGCGAACGTTATCGTTTCGGCGATGTGACCTTCGAAGGCTCACAAATTCGTGAAGAGTATCTGCAAAACCTCGTGCCTTTCAAAAAGGGCGATTACTACCAGTCGCGTGATCTGGCGGAGCTGAACCGCCGCCTCTCCGCCACCGGGTGGTTTAACTCGGTGGTTGTCGCGCCGGAGTTTGATAAATCGCGCAAAACCAAGGTGTTGCCGCTGCATGGCGTTGTTTCGCCGCGCACCGAGAACACCATTGAGACCGGTGTTGGTTATTCGACCGACGTCGGTCCGCGCGTGAAAGCCACGTGGAAAAAGCCGTGGATGAACTCATACGGCCACAGCCTGACCACCAGCGCCAGTATCTCAGCGCCGGAACAGCAGCTCGATTTCAGCTACAAAATGCCGCTGCTGAAAAACCCGCTTGAACAGTATTACCTTGTTCAGGGCGGTTTTAAGCGTACCGACCTGAACGATACCGAGGCAGATTCCACCACGCTTGCGGTATCGCGATACTGGGACCTCTCCAGCGGCTGGCAGCGCGCCATTAACCTGCGCTGGAGTCTGGACCACTTTACCCAGGCCAACGTCACCAACACCACCATGCTGCTCTACCCGGGGTGATGATCAGCCGTACCCGCTCGCGCGGCGGCTGATGCCAACCTGGGGCGATTCCCAGCGTTACTCCATCGATTACTCCAACACCATGTGGGGTTCCGATGTGGATTTCTCGGTGATTCAGGCGCAAAACGTCTGGATCCGCACGCTGTATGACAAACACCGCTTCGTGATGCGCGGCAACCTCGGCTGGATTGAAACCGGCGACTTCGACAAAGTTCCGCCGGATCTGCGCTTCTTCGCCGGTGGCGACCGCAGTATTCGCGGTTACAAATACAAATCCATCGCGCCGAAAGATGATGACGGCAAGCTGATTGGTGCCTCCAAGCTGGCTACCGGCTCGCTGGAGTACCAGTACAACGTCAGCGGAAAATGGTGGGGCGCGATGTTTGTCGACGGCGGTGAAGCGGTAAGCGATATCCGCCGCAGCGACTTTAAAACCGGCGCGGGCGTGGGCGTACGCTGGCAGTCTCCCGTCGGGCCAATCAAGCTCGATTTCGCCGTGCCGGTGGGTGATAAAGAAGAACACGGTTTACAGTTTTACATCGGTCTGGGGCCTGAATTATGAGTTTATGGAAGAAGATAAGCCTCGGGGTGCTGATTTTTATCGTACTGCTGCTCGGTACGGTGGCGTTTCTGGTCGGAACGACGTCTGGCCTGCATCTGCTGTTTAACGCGGCTAACCGCTGGGTTCCCGGGCTGGAAATTGGCCAGGTGACAGGCGGCTGGCGCGATCTGCGTCTGAAAAACATCCGCTATGAGCAGCCTGGCGTGGCGATAAACGCGGGGGAATTTCACCTCGCGGTGAAGCTGGGCTGCCTGCGGGACAGCAAGCTGTGCGTTAACGATCTGTCGCTGAAAGACGTGAACGTGGCGATAGATTCGAAGAAAATGCCGAAATCGGCACCCGTTGAGGAAGAGGATAGCGGCCCGCTGAATCTCTCCACACCGTATCCGATTGCCCTCTATCGGGTGGCGCTGGATAACGTCAATGTCAAAATCGACGACACCACCGTCTCCGTAATGGATTTCACCTCCGGCCTGCGCTGGCAGGAGAAAAACCTCACCCTGACGCCAACCTCCCTTCAGGGGCTGCTGATTGCGCTGCCGAAAGTGGCGGACGTGGCGCAGGAAGAAATTGTCGAACCGAAGATCCAGAACCCGCAGCCGGAAGAGAAACCGCTGGGCGAAACGCTGAAAGATCTCTTCTCTAAACCTGTGCTGCCGGAGATGACGGACGTTCATCTGCCGCTGAACCTGAATATCGAAGAGTTTAAAGGCGAGCAGCTGCGTCTCACCGGCGATACCGATCTGACGGTCTTCAACATGCTGCTTAAAGTCAGCAGCATCGACGGCAACATGAAACTCGACGCGCTGGATATCGACACCAACCAGGGCTCGGTTAACGCGTCAGGGAATGCCCTGCTGCGCGACAACTGGCCGGTGGATATCACCCTGAACAGTTCGCTCAACATCGACCCGCTGAAAGGCGAAAAAAGTGAAGGTCAACGTGGGCGGGGCGCTGCGCGATAAACTGGATGTCGGCGTTAACCTCTCCGGCCCGGTGGATATGGATCTGCGCGCGCAAACGCAGCTGGCGGAAGCGGGGCTGCCGCTCAACCTTGAAGTTGTCAGTAAGCAGCTCTACTGGCCGTTCACCGGCGAAAAACAGTTCCAGGCCGATGACCTGAAGCTGAAGCTGAGCGGCAAAATGACGGATTACACCCTGTCGTTCCGCACGGCGGTGAAGGGGCAAGGTGTTCCGCCAGCGACGATTACGCTGGATGCTAAAGGCAACGAACAGCAGGTGAATCTCGACAAACTGACCGTCGCGGCGCTGGAAGGCAAAACTGAACTCACCGCGCTGCTTGACTGGCAGCAGGCGATCAGCTGGCGCGGCGAGCTGAAGTTGACGGGGATCAACACGGCCAAAGAGGTGCCGGACTGGCCATCAAAACTGGACGGCCTGATCAAAACCCGCGGCAGCCTGTATGGCGGTACGTGGCAGATGGACGTGCCGGAAATCAAGCTTACCGGTAACGTGAAGCAGAATAAGGTCAACGTTGAAGGCTCGCTGAAGGGCAACAGCTATCTGCAGTGGGTGATCCCGGGTCTGCACGTGGCGCTGGGCCGTAACACGGCGGATATCAAAGGCGAGCTGGGGGTGAAAGATCTTAATCTGGATGCCACCATTGATGCGCCAAATCTGGATAACGCCCTGCCAGGGCTGGGCGGCACGGCGAAAGGTTAGTGAAGGTGCGCGGCACGGTAGAGGCTCCGCAGCTGCTGGCCGATATCACCGCCAGCAACCTGCGCTGGCAGGCGCTGACCGTTGCGCGGGTTCGCGTCGAAGGGGATGTGAAATCCACCGATCAGATTGGCGGTAACCTGAACCTGCGCGTGGAGCGCATTTCTCAGCCCGACGTGAACATTAATCTGGTCACTCTGGATGCCAAAGGTAACGAAAAACAGCACGATCTCCAGCTTAAGGTGCAGGGCGAGCCGGTATCCGGTCAGCTTCATCTGACCGGAAGCTTTGATCGCAAACAGGCGCGCTGGAAAGGGTCGCTGGACAATACCCGCTTCAACACCCCGGTAGGGCCGCTGGCACTGTCCCGCTCTATCGCGCTGGACTACCGCAACGCCGAACAAAAGATCAGTATCGGACCGCACTGCTGGACCAACCCGAATGCGGAACTGTGCGTGCCGCAGACCATTGATGCGGGGGCTGAAGGGCGTGCGCAGATCAACCTTAATCGCTTCGACCTGGCGATGCTAAAACCGTTTATGCCGGAGACGACTCAGGCCAGCGGCGTCTTTAGCGGGAAAGCCGATGTCGCATGGGACACGACCAAAGAGGGGCTGCCGCAGGGTAGCGTGACGCTCTCTGGTCGCAACGTGAAGGTGATACAGGAGGTAAACGACGCACCGCTGCCGGTGGCGTTTGATACCCTCAACCTGAGTGCCGATCTGCATAACAACCGCGCGGAGCTGGGGTGGCTTATCCGTCTGACCAACAACGGTCAGTTTGACGGGCAGGTGCAGATTACCGATCCGCAAGGACGCCGTAATCTCGCCGGTAACGTTAATATCCGCAACTTCAACCTGGCGATGGCCAACCCGATTTCTCACGTGGAGAAAAAGCAGAGGGGATGCTCAGCGCGAACCTGCGCCTGGCGGGCAATGCGCAAAGCCCGCAGCTGTTTGGCCAGATGCAGCTTAACGGCGTGGATATCGACGGCAACTTTATGCCGTTTGATATGCAGCCAAGCCAGATTGCGATGAACTTCAACGGGATGAGCTCGACCTCGCCGGGGTGGTGCGTACCAGCAGGGGCAAATCAACCTCAGCGGCGACGCCGACTGGAGCCAGCTTGATAACTGGCGGGCCCGTGTCGCGGCCAAAGGCAGTAAGGTGCGGATCACCGTACCGCCGATGGTACGTCTGGACGTATCCCCGGATATTGTCTTTGAAGCCACCCCTAGCCTCTTCACGCTGGACGGCAACGTGGACGTACCGTGGGCACGCATCGTGGTGCACGAGGTGCCTGAGAGCGCGGTGGGCGTCTCCAGTGACGAAGTCATGCTCAATGAAAATCTCAAACCCGTTGAGCAGAAGAGCGCCGGTATTCCGATCAACAGTAACCTCACCGTTCACGTCGGCAATAACGTGCGTCTGGATGCGTTTGGGCTGAAGGCGAGACTGACAGGGGATCTGAAAGTCGCGCAGGACAAACAGGGACTGGGTCTGAACGGCCAGATCAATATTCCTGAAGGGCGCTTCCATGCCTATGGTCAGGATCTGATTGTGCGTAAAGGTGAACTGCTGTTCTCCGGCCCGCCGGATCAGCCACTGCTCAATATCGAAGCGATTCGTAACCCGGAAGCCACCGAAAACGACGTTATTGCGGGTGTTCGCGTTACCGGTTCTGCTGATGAGCCTAAGGCGGAGATCTTCTCCGACCCGGCAATGTCGCAACAGGAAGCCCTGTCTTACCTGCTGCGTGGGCAAGGACTGGAGAGCGGCCAGAGCGACAGTGCAGCGATGACCTCGATGTTAGTGGGTCTGGGGGTTGCACAAAGTGGGCAGGTTGTGGGTAAAATCGGCGAGACGTTCGGCGTAAGCAATCTGGCACTGGACACTCAGGCGTGGGTGACTCCTCGCAAGTGGTGGTCAGTGGCTATGTACTGCCGGGTCTGCAGGTAAAATATGGCGTGGGGATCTTTGACTCACTGGCAACACTCACGTTACGCTATCGCCTTATGCCTAAGCTATATCTGGAAGCAGTGTCCGGCGTAGACCAGGCACTTGATCTGCTCTATCAGTTTGAGTTTTAGCAATGCGAATATTTGTCTACGGCAGTTTACGAACCAAGCAAGGCAACAGTCACTGGATGACCAATGCCCTGCTGCTGGGGAATTACAATATCGAGAACTACCAGTTGTATAGCCTGGGCCACTATCCAGGCGCGGTTCCTGGGGAAGGAACAGTACAGGGTGAAGTTTATCGTATTGATAATGCTACACTTGCCGAACTTGATGCCTTGCGCACCAGGGGCGGTGAATACGCTCGCCAGTTGATCCAGACGCCGTATGGAAGTGCGTGGATGTACGTCTACCAGCGTCCGGTCGAGGGGTTAAAGCGGATTGTAAGCGGTAACTGGTTAGACAGAGACCAGTACTGAAAAAAACAACGCCACCGTCAGGTGGCGTTGTTTTTATGGGCTTAGCTCTCTTCTGTGCTTCGGCGTCGGGTCAAAAACAGCGGAACAAAAAGCATGATGTACGGAGCAACCAGCCATATCAGACACAGCGCGTGAAAAGCCGTAGTAGTTGATGCACCGCGTATTGCTTGAAATGACGGGAATAAAAAACAGTAAAAACAGCACAATGGCATAATCGCTACGGTAGGGGATCCATAAATAAAACAAAAACCAGGCGAGCTGGAATGTCATGATGCAGAGATACTGCCATTTGCTGTCTTTGCCGTAACAGTCAAACGCCTTTATGTAGCCCATCTTTATGCTGTGAAGAAAGAAACGTAGCATGTAAAACGCTCACGATCGCGACGGTCAGGAGTGTGCTGGCCAGCAACTCGATTAAAAAATAGCTATGGGTGATATTAGTAGCACTGAGCTCAGGGTATGCCGTTTACTCTACCGCTGTGCATTGCAACAAAAAGGGTAGACACACCTGTCTTCATAAAGACCTGAAGCAGACACGAAACGGGCATATTCGTCGGTAATTGTTTTAACGCAGCGAGTAGGGCAAAAGCAGGCTATTAATAGCGTTAGATAATATCAAAGACCTCTATCGGTAAATATCAGGCCATCACTCTCATAATACCCTGCAAGCTCTTCAAACAGGTCGACTCTGCCGGGGACAAAACCTGAGGTCACAAGCTCATATATTCTGCTGGTTCCTTGAAATGGTAGCCGCTATGCCGTATTTAGCGTGCCAGTGTCGCGTCAGACGCAAGGCACAAAAAGGCCCCGACTCGCGGGGCCTTATTATTCAGCGGTAAGAATTACTTCTTCGCAGCGCGTTCGAAAGAGGAGATGATTTCCGCTTTCGCTGCTTCTGCGTTTTCCCAGCCGTCAACTTTAACCCACTTGCCTTTTTCGAGGTCTTTGTAGTGCTCGAAGAAGTGAGTGATCTGCGCTTTCAGCAGTTCTGGCAGGTCGTTCACATCTTTGATGTGATCGTACTCTTTGCTCAGTTTGGTGTGCGGAACAGCAACCAGTTTCGCATCTTCACCAGATTCGTCGGTCATTTTCAGCACGCCAACAGGACGGCAGCGAATGACTGCGCCTGGCTGCAGTGGGTATGGCGTTGGGACCAGTACGTCAACCGGGTCACCGTCCAGAGACAGGGTGTGGTTGATGTAACCGTAGTTACATGGGTAGAACATGGCGGTAGACATGAAACGGTCTACAAACAGCGCACCGCTCTCTTTGTCCACTTCGTATTTGATAGGATCTGCGTTAGCCGGGATTTCGATAACTACGTAGATGTCTTCTGGCAGTTCTTTACCCGCAGGGACGTTGAGTAAGCTCATGTCTGTGTCCTTTAAAATGGATGGTAAACAAGTGGCAGGTATTATAGCCAACTGGCGCTGAAAGTCTCCGCCTGTTTTCGTCTTCTCTCCACGTTCTCCCCACTTTTCAGACCGATTCCATGACAGGAAAATCCATAAACTCAGCCGCTTTTTTAATGGTGAAATGAAAGCGATTACAAACTTGTGATTAACGTTTTATTCACTTTTCTGAAGTGTGATGTAACGCAATTCGTTACATATTTCATTGGCTATAGTCATTTCGCAGAACATCTTTTAACCAACAATAAACACCCCTACGAGGACGTTCATATGTGGAAGCGCTTACTTCTTGTCACAGCAGTTTCGGCAGCCATGTCGTCTATGGCGATGGCCGCCCCTTTAACCGTAGGTTTTCCCAGGTCGGCTCTGAATCCGGCTGGCGAGCGGCAGAAACCAACGTTGCGAAAAGCGAGGCCCAGAAACGCGGTATCACCCTGAAAATCGCCGATGCGCAGCAAAAACAGGAAAACCAGATCAAAGCCGTGCGGTCATTTATCGCCCAGGGCGTTGATGCCATCTTTATTGCGCCGGTCGTGGCCACTGGCTGGGAGCCGGTCCTGAAGGAAGCGAAAGACGCTGAGATCCCGGTTGTTTTGCTCGATCGTTCCATTGATGTAAAAGACAAATCTCTCTATATGACCACCGTCACCGCCAACAACGTTCTCGAGGGCCAATTAATTGGTGACTGGCTGGTGAAACAGGTGGATGGCAAGCCGTGTAACGTCGTTGAGTTGCAGGGTACCGTCGGGGCGAGCGTGGCCATCGATCGTAAGAAAGGCTTCGCGGAAGCCATCGCCAAAGCGCCAAACATTAAGATTATCCGCTCTCAGTCCGGCGACTTTACCCGCAGTAAAGGTAAAGAGGTCATGGAGAGCTTTATCAAGGCTGAAAACAACGGCAAGAACATTTGCATGGTTTACGCCCACAACGATGACATGGTGATCGGGGCTATCCAGGCCATCAAAGAAGCGGGGCTGAAGCCGGGCAAAGATATCCTCACTGGCTCTATCGATGGCGTGCCGGATATCTATAAAGCGATGATGGACGGCGAAGCGAACGCCAGCGTAGAGCTGACGCCAAACATGGCTGGCCCGGCATTCGATGCGCTGGAGAAATTCAAGAAAGACGGCACCCTGCCTGAAAAAGTGACGATCACCAAATCAACGCTCTACCTGCCTGACACCGCGAAAGAAGAGTTAGAGAAGAAGAAAAATATGGGCTACTAAGGCCTTTTCCCTCGCCCCTTACCCCCCTCCTCTCCCCTGAGGGGAGAGGGTGTACAAGGCGGGTAGACTGGCATGAACATTTCCCTCTCCCCAACCGGGAGAGGGCGAGGGTGAGGGGGAAACATGACCGACACACAACACCAGGAAATCCTCCGCACAGAGGGCTTAAGCAAGTTTTTCCCCGGTGTGAAAGCGCTGGATAACGTTGATTTTAGCCTGCGACGCGGTGAGATTATGGCGCTGCTGGGAGAGAACGGTGCGGGAAAATCGACGCTGATTAAGGCACTTACCGGCGTTTACCATGCCGATCGCGGCACAATCTGGCTAGAAGGCAATGCCATTTCGCCAAAAAACACCGCCCATGCGCAGCAGCTGGGGATTGGGACGGTTTACCAGGAAGTGAACCTGCTGCCGAATATGTCGGTGGCGGATAACCTGTTTATCGGCCGTGAGCCAAGACGCTTCGGCCTGCTGCGACGCAAAGAGATGGAAGCGCGGGCCACCAGGCTGATGGAATCCTATGGTTTCTCCCTGGACGTTCGCGAACCGCTGAACCGTTTTTCCGTCGCGATGCAGCAAATTGTCGCGATTTGCCGGGCGATCGATCTCTCCGCGAAGTGCTGATCCTCGATGAACCCACCGCGAGCCTTGATACCCAGGAAGTTGAAATGCTCTTTACCCTGATGCGCCAGCTGCGCGATCAGGGGGTAAGCCTGATCTTCGTCACCCACTTCCTCGATCAGGTGTATGAGGTTAGCGATCGCATCACGGTGCTGCGCAACGGCAGCTTTGTCGGCTGCCGCGAAACCCGAGAGCTGCCGCAGATAGAACTGGTCAAAATGATGCTGGGCCGCGAGCTGGAAACCAACGCGCTTCAGCGCGCAGGCCGCACGTTGCTCAGCGATAAACCGGTCGCGGCCTTCAGCGATTTTGGCAAAAAAGGGGTGATCTCGCCCTTTAATCTGGACGTGCGGCCCGGTGAAATTGTCGGGCTGGCGGGCCTGCTGGGTTCCGGGCGCACCGAAACCGCCGAGGTGATCTTCGGGATCAAACCTGCAGACAGCGGCAGCGCGCTGATCAAAGGTAAACCGCAGACCCTGCGATCGCCGCATCAGGCCTCCTGCCTGGGCGTGGGCTTCTGCCCGGAAGACAGGAAAACCGATGGCATAATTGCCGCCGCCTCGGTGCGGGAAAATATCATTCTGGCTCTGCAGGCGCAGCGCGGATGGCTACGCCCCATCCCGCGGAAAGAGCAAAACGCCATTGCCGAGCGATTTATCCGTCAGCTCGGTATACGTACGCCGAGCGCTGAACAGCCCATTGAATTTCTCTCCGGTGGCAACCAGCAGAAGGTATTGCTGTCACGCTGCTGCTGACTAAACCCCAGTTCCTGATCCTCGATGAACCGACGCGCGGTATCGACGTTGGGGCGCACGCCGAAATTATCCGGCTTATCGAAACGCTGTGTGCAGACGGTCTGGCGCTGCTGGTTATCTCATCCGAGCTGGAAGAGCTGGTGGGGTATGCCGATCGCGTCATCATCATGCGCGATCGTAAGCAGGTGGCAGAGATCCCGCTGGATAAACTGTCCGTTCCGGCAATCATGAATGCCATCGCGGCGTAAGGAGTTAATCGTGATGCCCCGTTCGCTTCCGCAAACCGGTGCAACCAGGCGCCGCTTCACCTGGCCTACCGGCACGCCGCAAATTATCGCGTTGCTGCTGGTGCTGCTGATCGATAGCCTGGTCGCCCCGCATTTCTTTCAGATTATCGTGCAGGATGGCCGGTTGTTTGGCAGTCCGATAGACATTTTAAACCGCGCCGCCCCGGTGGCGCTTCTGGCCATTGGTATGACGCTGGTGATCGCCACCGGCGGGATTGACCTCTCCGTCGGTGCGGTGATGGCCATCGCCGGCGCCACGGCAGCGTCCATGACCGTCGCCGGGCACAGTCTGCCGGTGGTGCTGCTGGCTGCATTAGGTACCGGGGTGCTGGCCGGACTGTGGAACGGCATTCTGGTGGCGGTCCTGAAAATTCAGCCGTTTGTCGCCACTCTCATCCTGATGGTGGCCGGACGCGGTGTGGCACAGCTTATCACCTCGGGTCAGATTGTGACCTTCAACTCCCCCGGCCTGGCATGGCTTGGCAGCGGTAAGCTGTTCTTCTTCCGACGCCGATCGTTATTGCGCTGGTCACATTAGTCGTGTTCTGGCTCTTTACCCGTAAAACGGCGCTGGGCATGTTCATTGAAGCGGTCGGAATTAACATCCGTGCGGCGCGAAACGCCGGGGTTAATACACGGCTGATGGTTATGCTGACCTACGTGCTGAGCGGCATTTGCGCCGCCATTGCCGGGGTGATCGTCGCGGCGGACATCCGTGGTGCGGATGCCAACAACGCCGGGTTATGGCTGGAGCTGGATGCGATCCTGGCGGTGGTTATCGGTGGCGGATCGCTGATGGGCGGGCGGTTTAATCTGCTGCTCTCGGTGATCGGCGCGCTGATTATTCAGGGTATGAATACCGGGATCCTGCTCTCCGGTTTTCAGCCGGAACTCAACCAGGTGGTGAAAGCGGTGGTCGTGCTCTGCGTGCTGATCGTCCAGTCGCCGCGCTTTGTCAGCATCATTAAAGGGATCCGTGGCCATGATAAAACGTAATTTACCGTTAATGATCACCCTGGGCGTGTTTGTGCTGGGTTATCTCTACTGCCTGACGCAATTCCCGGGCTTTGCCTCTACCCGGGTGATTTGCAACATTCTGACGGATAACGCCTTTTTAGGCATTATCGCCGTTGGCATGACCTTTGTGATCCTCTCCGGCGGGATCGATCTCTCGGTTGGGTCGGTAATCGCTTTCACGGGCGTATTTCTCGCAAAAGCGATCGGTTTCTGGGGGATCTCGCCGCTGCTGGCTTTCCCGCTGGTGCTGGTGATGGGCTGCGCGTTTGGCGCATTTATGGGGCTTTTGATCGACGCGCTGAAAATTCCGGCTTTTATTATCACCCTCGCCGGCATGTTCTTCCTGCGCGGCGTGAGCTACCTGGTCTCGGAAGAATCGATTCCGATTAACCATCCTGTCTACGACACGCTCTCCAGCCTGGCGTGGAAAATCCCCGGCGGCGGTCG
>ENA-OQHY01000833-OQHY01000833.1-human-gut-metagenome-genome-assembly--contig:-NODE-833-length-15505-cov-2.307387_pt1 | contig 15505 bp, 16 predicted proteins | sample MGYA00242570_ERZ504733 | MGnify/ENA primary metagenome ERZ504733 (study PRJEB26092, sample SAMD00036219) | human gut metagenome | host: Homo sapiens | study: EMG produced TPA metagenomics assembly of...
TTAGAACTAGGCTGATGATAGAAGCACAGGAAAAAAATAAACGGTAATCGAAAAGCAGATTTGTGGAAAATCATAAGTCTGCTTTTTGAACGCAGATAAGCATTCCACCGCTTCAAGTGCGCAGAGCAATAAGCGGCGGGGTGAGGGGGATGCTTCTGTCAGTGGGAGTTGAAAGCTCCCACTGATAGATCGCAAAGCGACTGCGTTCATGAGTAAGTAGCGAAGCGGATTGCGAATGTCCGCTTTACCGCAGTTTTACAAGAAAAATAAAAAGGAAAAAAGAAAATGAAACTTATGATAGTGGAAGATGACAAGGCACTTGCAAAGGGAATTGAATTGGCACTTTCTGAAAAAGAGAACGAAATCACAGTCTGTTATGATTTAAAAACGGCAGAAGAAATGTGGGAAAGTGAGAATGCAGACCTTGTCATTCTTGATGTGAATCTTCCGGATGGAAGCGGATATGATTTTTTGGCATTCGTAAAAGAATCATCGAAAGTTCCGGTGATTCTTTTAACTGCCAATGATTTGGAAATCGACCAGGTGACAGGGCTTTCACTCGGTGCAGATGATTATATTACCAAACCATTTAGTCTGGCGGTGCTTCGTGCAAGGATTGAAGTGCAGAAACGCCGGATTCGGGAACAGCGTGAAAATCAGAGTATAAAGTCGATTTTGCCAAATTGTTATGTGATAGAGAATTTGAAATTTGATTTTGAACGGCTCTGTTTTTTTAAAGGAGAAGAAGAATTAAGTTTAAGCAGAAATGAACAGAAACTGCTTCAGATTTTTTTGAAAAATCAGGGACGGATTTTGACAAGAGAAATTTTGATGGAACGTCTGTGGCAGGATGGCGCTGAGTTTGTGGATGAAAATGCGCTGTCTGTGACAATCAACCGGCTGAGAAAGAAAATAGAAGGTGGGACAAAATACATACAGATGTATATGGTCAAGGCTATGTCTGGAGGAAAGAAGAGTGATAAAAAAGTGATTTGGCGCAGAAGAAACTGGAAACGGTTAAATCAAATGCTTGATGAGGGAATCCGTGGAGAATTTGAAGAGTCTAAATATGATGAAAGTGAACTTTCCAAAGTAGAGTCAAAGTGGAAACGGTTTTTACAGGATTCTGCAATGGCAAAGCAGAATTTAGAGACAGAAAAGGCTAATATCAAAGGGCTGATTTCAGATATTTCTCATCAGACCAAAACTCCAATGGCAAACATAAAACTATACAGTGAACTGCTTTCGGAACAGTTGGAAGAAGACGGTATGGAAGCGGAACTGCTGGGACAGATTCAGGCACAGGCACAGAAACTGGAATTTTTAATCCAGGCGTTAACGAAACTTTCCAGATTAGAAACAAATATTTTAGAGGTGGTGCCGGTTAAAAGTCAGGTAAAACCGCTACTTGAAAGTGCAGTAGAAGAAATTCGGAAGAAGGCAGAGAAAAAAGAAATTCAGATAAAGATAGAAATGGACTTTGAGGCAGAGGCTGTTTTTGATAGAAAATGGACGGAAGAAGCACTTTATAATTTGCTCGACAATGCGGTGAAGTACAGTCCGGCAGGAAGTGAAGTCCTGATTTCAACCAAGCTGTATGAAATGTGGTGCGTGATTGCGGTAAGTGATAGAGGACGTGGCATTTCAGAAGAAGAAATTCCAAAGATATTTGGGCGGTTTTATCGGGCAAAAGAAGTACAGCAGGAAGAAGGCGTTGGAATCGGACTGTATCTTGTGAGGGAGATTTGCAAAAAGAGGGAGGATTTATAAAAGTAAATTCAGAAGTGGGAAAAGGAAGTACATTTTTATGTTACCTTCAAGGTAGGACAGGAGTCTTAAATCTTTCAAAACTGTTAGATTTCCGAAAGAATCTCGAAAGAGTTCTTTGTTATACTGAAATTAACAAAAGAGATTAGATAAGAAATTAGGAAAAACAGAAAGGAAGATGAGAGATGGAAGTATTAAAATGCGAGAACTTAAAGAAATATTATGGAAATCATGAAAATACAGTAAAAGCCTTAGACGGTGTGGATTTATCTGTAGAAAAAGGAGAATTTGTTGCGATTGTCGGTTCGTCAGGTTCTGGAAAATCGACCCTGTTGCATCTGTTTGGCGGCTTGGATGAGCCAACTTCTGGAAAGGTATTTGTAGATGGAAAAGAAATTTATCAGTTAAAAAAAGATGCACTCTGTATTTTCAGAAGAAGAAAGATTGGTTTTGTATTTCAAAGCTATAATTTAGTTCCAGTCTTGAATGTGTACGAAAATGTGGTACTTCCGGTTGAGCTTGATGGAGACAAAGTAGACACAGCTTATATTAAAGAAGTCATCGGGCTTTTGGGATTAAATAAGAAATTAGAAAGCCTTCCAAGTCAGCTTTCGGGAGGACAACAGCAAAGGGTTGCAATTGCAAGGGCGCTGGCAGCGAAACCGGCAATTCTTTTGGCGGATGAGCGACCGGAAATCTTGATTCAGCGACCAGTCAGGATGTGCTTGGACTTTTGAGAGTGACCAGTGAGCGGTTTCATCAGACGATTGTGATGATTACACACAATGAAGAAATTGCCCAGATGGCGGATCGCATCATTCGGATTGAAGATGGAAAATTGTGTCCGGAAAGCAGACCTTGCAGATAATGGACAAAAATCCAAATCAGAAAGAGGGTGCAGACTGTGTCGAACGTGAAAAATAAAAAGATGATCAATCAAATTGCATTGAAGTCTTTAAAGGCAAGAAAAAAGCGAAATTTAATTGCAATTTTAGCCATTGTATTAACCTCTGTTTTATTTACTGCGCTGTTTACGATTGGAGGAAGTCTGATTGAAAAAAATCAGGAATCTACAATGCGGCAGGTCGGAGGCAGTGCTCATGCAGGATATAAATACTTAACAAAATCAGAATATGAAAAAGTGGCAAAAGACAAGGGCTTAAAATCGGTTTCTTATCGAATTGCACTTGCTGATGCAGAGAATAAACCTTTGATTAAAGTACGCACAGAAATGGCTTATTATGAGGAGTTGGAGGCAAAATGGAGTTTTTGTTATCCGGAAGAAGGGCACATGCCGAAGAAAGAAAATGAATGTGTGGCAAGCGATTTGACCTTAAAGGCATTGGGCGTTCCGTGCAAAATCGGTGAGAAATTTTTGGTTGATTTTAGTGTAAGAGGAAAGAAATATTCCAAAGAATTTATCCTGTGCGGATGGTATAAGGGAGATCGTGTTTCGATGTCACAGGTAATGTGTGTTTCGAAAAAACTGGTCAATCAGCTTGCACCGACTGCAGAAAGCTATCAATATGGAGGAGATATAGCAGGAAGCTATATGGTAGATTTTAACTTCAAGACCTCGTTTAATCTAAAAAAACAGCTGGAAGAATTAAATAAGCGGATTGGTTTCGAAGAAAAATCAACGGGAGTGAACTGGGCATATCTTGGCATGAAGGCAGACGCTGAAACAGTTGTACTTATTATTGTAATGCTTGGCATTATTCTGGTTTCCGGCTATCTGATTATTTACAATATTTTTTACATTAATGTGTTTGGAGACATTCGGTTTTATGGACTTTTAAAGACAATTGGAACGACAAAAAAACAGCTTGGAAAAATAGTAAGAAAACAGGCAAATCTGCTTTCTCTTGCAGGAATTCCGATTGGACTTATTTTGGGTGCGGTTGTGGGTGCAGGATTACTTCCGATTATCTGTGCCAATTTAAGTATGGGGGATACAGAAGGAACAAATGTGGTGCTTCATCCATGGATTTTTATCGGTTCGGCAGTCTTTTCTTTTTTGACGGTTCAAATCAGCTGTATTAAGCCGTGCCGTATCGTAGCAAAGATTTCCCCAATCGAGCTGTGAAGCTAACCGAAAGCTCTGTAAATGCAAAGGTAAAAGGGAAAAAGAGAAGAACTCATAAGCTTACCATGCATGCTTTTGGGCTGGCAAATATCAAAAGAAATCGAAAAAAAGCAGTATTGGTTGTATTTTCCTTATCGTTAAGTCTGATTCTGCTTAATACGGTTTATACGTTGCTAAAGGGATTTGATATGGATAAATATGTATCAAACAGGAGTGTAAGCGATTATATGGTAACGGATGCGACAACGGATAATCCGGCACTTTCAGAAAGAACGGAAGATGGAGTCACCAGTGATTTTTTGACGGAATTACGGGAACAGGATGGAATCAAAGAAAGCGGAAATGTCTATTACAGCGAATGGGAACAGAAGTTATCAGACTGGGAAAAAGAACGATTGGAAGAGAGAATCTGGAAGGATTGGAAGAAAAATTTTGCTTACATGATTCAGTCGATTGGTGAAGAGGAACATGAAACAGGAAATAGACGACCGATAAAGAGGCGTGGGACATCACAGCAAAAATGTATGGTTTGGACCAGCTGGTATTTGAAAAGTTAAAATGTGAGCAGGGCGAATTAGATTGGGAGAAATTCAAGAGTGGAAATTATATTGTGGTCAATCAATTCGAATCGGATGATGGCGAGAAACCGATTTACGATGTTGGAGACAAAATCACGTTGACTGGAGAAAATGGGTTTACGAAAGAGTATGAGGTGATGGCACTTGTGTCGATGCCTTATCCGGCAGAATTTCAGATGTATTTTTCACTTGAGATAAATTATATTCTTCCCTCTTCAGAATTTTTAAATTACTTTGAAGGCAGACAGCCGATGAAAACATTATTTAATGTATCAAAAAAAGATGAAAAACAGATAGAGAGCTGGCTGGAAAACTATTGTACGAATATCAACGATGATTTAACTTATACTTCAAAATCAACGATGGAGGCAGAATTTGCGACGCTTCAAAATATGATTGTAATCGTTGGTGGATTTCTAAGTTTTGTGTTGGCATTGATTGGAATTTTAAATTTTGTAAATACGATTTTGACCGGGATTTTATCAAGGAAACAGGAATTTGCCATGCTCGAATCAGTGGGAATGACCAGAAAACAATTAAGAGAGATGTTGATGTGGGAAGGCGGATATTATGCGCTTTTTACAAGTATAGTAGCAGTTCTTGCGGGAAGTATTTTAAGTATGACTTTAATAAAAAGTTATACATCCGGATTTTTCTTTTTAACATGGAAATTTACTGTACTTCCAATTCTAATCTGTATACCGTTTTTGCTTTTGATTGTGCTTTTCGTACCGTATCTGGCATGTGAAAAAATGTGCCGTATAAGTGTTGTAGAACGGATACGGAGCGGAGAATAAAAAAGAAGATAATAGTCAGGCGAATATCCGCTTTACTTAAGATACCAAAGTCAAAAGGTGCTTTATCCCCATCATGTCTTTTGACCTTGGTATCTTATCATGTTACAATAGAAAAAAATGTAGAAAGATGGGGAAATCGTCAATGAACAGTAACTTACAGGAAAAATATTTAGCGATTCTGCAGGAAGAGTTAGTACCGGCGATGGGATGCACAGAGCGATTGCACTGGCTTATGCTTCTGCAAAAGCAAGAGAAATATTAGGATGTGAACCGGAATATATTGTGGCAAAATGTTCGGGAAATATGATTAAAAATGTGCGTTGTGTAACGATTCCAAATTCAGGAGGAATGACAGGAATCGAAACAGCCTGTATTTTAGGAGCTATTGCAGGTCACTCAGAAAATAAAATGGAAGTTTTAGAAAAGGTAACGGAGGAACAGAGAGCGCAGACGAAAAAATTGTTGGAACAAAAACGTTGTGAAGTTGAATTTCTGGATTCGGATATTCCACTGCATTTTATGGTTGAAGTGTCAGCAGGAGCAGATTCAGCAATGGTTGAAATCCGTTATTCACATACGAATATTGCAAAAATAGAAAAAAATGGAGAAACGATTTTTATCGGTGATGAGAACGAAGCAACCGGAGGTGGTCTGACAGACCGTTCTGTGCTTACTTTGGAGAATATCAAACAGTTTGCAGATGAAGTGCCATTGAATTTAATACGTCCGATGATTGAACGACAGATTCGATATAATATGGATATTGCTTATGAGGGGATTTCCGGAGATTATGGTCTTGGAATTGGAAGAGTGCTGCGTGAGAGTTATGCAGACGGAGTAGTGACTCGTATGAAAGCCTATGCAGCAGCCGCTTCAGAGGCAAGGATGAGTGGCTGTGATATGCCGGTTATTATTAATTCAGGAAGTGGAAATCAGGGAATTGCATCCTCTGTTCCCGTAATCGTGTATGCAAGAGAAAAAAATTACAGAAATGATGAATTGTATCGGGCACTGGTTTTTTCAGGTCTTTTGACCACGTACCAAAAAATGTTTATTGGAAAACTGTCTGCATTTTGTGGTGCGGTTTCTGCTTCTTGTGCATCGGCTGCCGCAATCACTTATTTATGTGGAGGAAGTGTTGCACAGATTAAAGCAACGATTGACAATACATTGGCAAATATTCCGGGAATTATCTGTGATGGTGCAAAAATCTCCTGTGCAGCAAAAATTGCATCCAGTATAGACGCGGGAATGATGGCACATTATCTTGCAATGAATCATAAGGCGTATAAAGCATATACCGGAATTGTTAAAGAGGATACAGAAGAAACAATCAGCTGTGTGGGATACATCGGAAAAGTCGGAATGCATCAGACAGATAAAGAAATTATTAAAATGATGCTGGATACACAGACAGAACAGGAAAATGGAAAAACGGGTTCTAATCCGGAATAGGGGAAATAGGAAAATAATACAATAGAGTTTGGAGAATACCCTGTAAATCCAGGGCATACACTGTAAAAACAGCGTCTTCGGAGGCTTATCCGTTGAAAGATTATATCGAAGAACGGGCAGTGGAAATTGCATGCTATATTATTGAAAACAAAGGAACTGTGCGTCAGGCTGCAAAGAAATTTGGAATCAGCAAAAGTACGGTACATAAAGACTGTACCGAGCGTCTGATTCAGATTAATCCTACTTTGGGATTAGAAGTACGCCAGGTATTGGACAGGAATAAATCGGAACGGCATATTCGTGGTGGAATTGCAACGAGGGAGAAATATCTTTTAATGCATGAAAAAGAAGGACAAAAGTAGAAGAGGAGACAGAAAGATGGTCAAAAAAGCAGCAGTAACAAAGGAATATACTCATGTAACACATCCATTTCCGGCACTTTATAATAAAGAATCAGAAATTTTGATACTAGGAAGTCTCCCGTCTGTAAAATCGAGAGAGCAGATGTTTTTTATGGGCATCCGCAGAATCGATTTTGGAAAGTAATCGCAGCAGTGTTAAATGAAACGGTGCCAAAGAATATCGAAGAAAAGAAAGCAATGTTATATCGGCATCATGTAGCACTTTGGGATACTATTTACAGTTGTGATATTATTGGGTCCAGTGACAGTAGCATTAAAAATGTAGTTCCGACGGATTTAAAAGCGATTGTAAAAGATAGTAATGTAAAACGAATCTTCTGTAATGGAAAAACTTCCGGAACGTATTTTCAGAAATACCAGCAGAAAGAGCTTGGGATTGAAGCGGAAGTACTTCCATCAACAGTCCGGCAAATGCAGCATATTCGGTGGAAAGACTGGTTGAAATATGGAAAGAGAAAATTGGAGAAATGTAGGGAAAATAAAAAATGGGAAGAGAGAGGAGAGCGTATCCTCTCTTTTTTTATGAACATTTAATTACTCGACTGCCAAACTCCCGGGACACACAGTGTGGAATGAAAAATCTCAAAAAATCTTCGAATAGATTGCTATTTGTCAGAAAAAAAAGGTATGATATAAATTATAAACAATATGATTTGGTCAGATAGAGTGGAATAAGCTGACAAATGGAAAAAGTGGAGGTGCGTATGAAAAGAAAGATTACAGGACTGTTTCTGGTGCTGGCAATGTGTTTGTTATTACTGCCAGAGTCGGTATGGGCAGAAGGAGAAGAACAGGGCAGTAAAAACAGTAATCACTTCTGTGGACGAATTGCTGAAATTGCAAAAGCAGTCAATGCAGGTGATTATGATGAAAAAACAGATGCCGTTGTAGTGCTTGATGCAGATTTAGATTTATCGGGTGTGGAGTGGACACCGATAGGACAAGCTAATGCTTCCGGAGATATTGAACACTGTTTCAGTGGTAAATTTTATGGGAATGGACATGTGATTTCAAATCTGGATTTTTCTTCCGGTTATGGAAAAGGAGCAGTTGGAGGTTTTTTTGGATACGTTGAAAAGGCGGAAATTTCAAAGTCTGACAGTAAAAGGAAACGTTAATGTTACAGCAGACGACAGTGAATATACCTTTTTTGGAACAATTGCAGGATACGCAGAGAATGCTTCTATTTTTGACTGTGTGTCAGAAGTTGGATTTCAGAATAATGGGAAATATATTTATGGATTTATCGGAATGTGTGGATACGCAGAAAATACAAAGATAAATTACTGCGAAAATAAAGGAAATATTACGATAACAGGTGACATGGGAAGTATTTATGCAGGTGGAATTTTAGGATATGCTACTGGAGATACAGAAGTAAGTTATTGTGTAAATACTGGAAATATGATACTGGCAGCAAGTCATGGTGGTGGAATTGTCGGACAGATTAGTGGAACTTCTAAGATTTTAAACTGCTATTCAACAGGAACATTAACCCCGCTCGGAAAAGGGATTACGGATGTTGGAGGAATTGTAGGAACAGTGGGAAATGAAACGACAGTCAGCCACTGTTATTTCGCCGGAAATATTGATTTGTCACAGTATACGGCAACGACTGTTCCATATAGCCGGTTTGGTGGCATTGGTGGAGCAGTTTCAGGTACAGGTATTTTCACGAATAATTATTATACAGAGAAAGAAAATGTTTTGGCGTGCGGAAAAAATGCAGCAGCAGGTACAGCGAAACCATTTGATTCTATGAGAACAGAAGCATTTTATAAAGAAATTGTGGCAGGTGGCGGAAATTATAATTATGTTTCTGAAAAGACTCCGGTTCTGCCAAAACCTAAGTATGAAGTTTCCTTTGCTGTAGTGCCGGCAGAATTGACAAATGTGGTTCTTAAAGTAAATGGAGAAGAAGTGTCTTCAGGTTTGGCTGAATTAGAAGCAGGAACTTATCCGGTTGAAATAACTGCGGATAATTGTAATCCTTTTAGCGGTGAAATTACGGTTACTGCAGATATTGCTACGCATACCCAGACACTGACATTGACTTATAAAGATGCAGATTATACAAAAGCAGATGAAGCAATTAAAAAGGCAAATGCGCTGAAAAAAGAAAATTATAAAGATTTTAGCGGAGTAGAAAAAGCAGTTCAGGCGGTTGTTCGAGGCAAAAATATTACAGAGCAGGAAGAAGTCGATAAGATGACAAAAGCAATAGAAGATGCAATTAGCGCTCTGGAATATAAAGATGCAGATTATACAAAAGTAGATGAAGCAGTTAAAAAAGCAAATTCACTGAAAAAAGCAGACTATAAAGACTTTACTGGAGTAGAAAAAGCAGTAAAAGCAGTTGTTCGAGGAAAAAATATCACCGAGCAGGAAGAAGTCGATAAGATGGCAAAAGCAATAGAAGATGCCATTGCTTCACTAGATAAAAAACAGACCTCATCTACCAAGACAACGACGGATAATGCAAATAAGGCAACAGCAAGCAACTCAAACAAGACAGCAAATAAAGCAGCAACAAATAATGCAAATAAAACGGCAACAAGTAATGCGAATAAGAGTACAACTGCTAAAAATGCACAGACAGGAGATAACAGCAGAATAGAATTTTGGCTTGCTCTGTTTGGAATAAGTGGCTGTGTGGGAATTGGAGCAGTGATTGTTGGAAAAAGAATGAAACATAGAATGAAATAATAAATAATGAATCAGTAATGAATAAGCAGTAGAAAGAGAGTAAGACCGCTGCTGCTGATTATATTGTAAAAATTAAGAAAGTCAGAAAATCTGGCTTTCTTTTTTGTTTTGGAAGAAAAAAAGATAGTTCTTTGCAGAGAAGGGAATGAATGGTAAGATAAGAGCATAAAAATAAAAGGTTGGGGGAAATAAGATGAATCAGGCAGAAAAAAATAGGATTTGTGAGTTGATAAAACAAAATGAGAAAACAGAAATAGTAATCAATTACACTCTAAAAAGTGGTGCTGCAAAAAGAGCGTCTAAAATCGGAGGAAAGCCAGATGTTCCAAAAGATTTTGAATGGCCAGTTTATGAAGGGAAAGATTTTGAAGATATCAGGAAAGAAAGACCCTTATCATTTATTATACAGATTAATTTAAAGGATGTTGCACCTTATGATAAAGAAGAATTATTGCCGAAACAAGGAATTCTTAGTTTCTTTTATGAAATGCGTTCGATGGATTATGGATATGATCCAGCAAATAAAGGCTGTGCGAAGGTTTATTATTTTCCGGATGAAAATGAACTTGAAGCATGGATTTTCCGGCAGAATTAGAGAAAGATGCAATCATTTCAGAAATGAAAATTGTAAGGATAAAAAACGAAAGAAGCCTGCCGGTATATGAACAGCTACTTCCGGATTTAGAAAAATTAAAAAAAACAGAGGGAATTGTGTGTGATGATTTAGACGACTATGATGAATGTCTGCAATCCTGTGGAGTTCCGATATTTGAGGAGGGAATGGAATATTATTACGAATGGGCATACAGAAGGATAAAATTGTTAGGGAATCCGGATGTCTTACAGGGTCGAATGGAAGAAGAATGTGAAGGAGTTACAAGGGGATATTATCTAGGCAGAGGCTGGCAGGATGTGCCGGAGCAGGAAAGAGAGGAAATTTGGGAAAAAGGTAAGGATTGGATGCTTTTATTTCAGGTGGGAACAATAGATGGATACGATGATGAATACAGATGGGAATATCAAGGAAACCTTTATTTTTGGATAAAAAAGCAGGATTTAAAGATGCGAAATTTTGAAAATGTATGGTTGATTTTGCAGTGTTTATAAAAAATAAAAGAGTCTGGAACGTTCCGACTCTTTTATTTTTCTCATCGCAAGAGTATAATAGACTCATCTGAAAATGTACAAAATAGTATGGAGTGTGAGTGAAAAAATGAAGCGATTTTTTTCAAATGAGGATTTGAAAAACTGATTGTACCATTGATTATCGACCAGTTTCTGCAGGCATTTGTAGGACTGGCAGATTCTATTATGGTAGCAAGTGTAGGAGAAGCAGCCGTATCGGGAGTTTCGTTAATTGATACAGTAATGGTTTTAATTATTAATATTTTTACGGCATTAGCTACGGGTGGTGCAGTAATTGCCGGTCAGTTTATTGGAAAACAAAAAGAGGCTGAGGCATGTAAGGCAACGAATCAGCTGTTGTTATTTACGGTGAAAGCGTCGGTTGTGGTTATGGCATTGGGATATCTTGGTAGAAATGTAATCCTGCATGGTATTTTTGGTAAAATCGACGCAGATGTTATGTATAACTGTAATATTTACCTTTTAATTGTGTTTGCGTCAATCCCAATGATTGCAGTATATAACGCAGGTGCAGCTATTTTTCGTTCCATGGGAAATTCAACCATTGCCATGATTACTTCATTGATTATGAATGCAGTTAATCTTGGAGGAAATGCAGTTTTAATTTATGGATGCCACAGAGGAATTGAGGGAGTAGCTATTCCAACTTTAGTATCAAGATGTGTAGCGGCAGCGATTATATTGGTTCTGTTAAATAATCAGAGTCGTCAGATTCATATCTTTCATCCATTTTCATTTCATACAGACTGGAATCTTTTGAAAAAGATTTTGTATATTGGAATCCCGAACGGTCTGGAAAACAGTATGTTTCAGCTTGGAAAAATTCTGGTACTCAGCCTGGTGACGAGCTTTGGAACTGCTTCGATTGCAGCAAATGCGGTATCTAATAATATTGCAATGTTTGCGGTACTGCCTGGAATGTCAATTGGATTTGCAATGCTCACGGTATCGGCGCAGTGTGTTGGAGCGGGAGATTTTGAACAGGTAAAATATTATACGAAAAAATTAATGAAGCTGACGTACATCTGTTTGATTTTAATGAATATTTTGGTGGTGCTTCTGCTTCCATTCATTATAAAAGTTTATGGATTATCAGCGGAAGCCAGTGAATATGCAAGAAGAATTTTGATTTATCATAGCTGCTGTGTTGTAACTATCTGGCCATTGTCTTTCTCACTTGCAAATACTTTGCGTGCGGCAGCTGATGTAAAATATACGATGATACTGGCGATTGTCTCCATGTGGACGTTTAGAATTGGATTCAGTTATATTTTAGGCTCGTATTTAAAATGGGGAGTATTTGGAATATGGGTTGCAATGACGATTGACTGGCTGTTTCGGTCTATCTGTTTTACTATCCGTTACCTGGGTGGAAAGTGGAAACATGCTTCCCTTGTATAAAAATGATGTGAGTGCTATCTAAATCTTCGAGTTTGGGGACGATTTTGCAGCTGACTTCGCGTCATAAATGCCTGAATTTTTGAGGTTACATAAAACGAATGTTTCTATTGACTAACAGGTATTTCGTGTCATAGAATAACATAAAATCTTAAAAACGCCGAGGGCGACGTAAAACGAAACAGGCAGGAAAGAGAGAAAAATCTTTACGTGCCGGGTCACAAAAGTGACAGCAGGTGAAAATGAAAAGCATCTGTGGGACAGTAGTTTACTTATTGTTCCACAGGTGCTTTTTTCTTTATTTTATAGGAGCGTCCTATGAAACAAAAAATACTCTGCACTAATCCCACTGTGACAGGTTGCGAAGTGATTGCGTTTATGAGTAAGTAGCGAAGTGGATTGCAAATGTCCGCTTTACAGAAGAAGGAGGATATAAAAATGGATGCAGAACAGTTAGAACAGCTTTCAGATGAAAAATCAAAAAAGATAGTGATGAGAGTATCCGGAGTTACAATTGCAGGAAATCTTGTTTTATCATTGCTGAAATTATTAGCTGGTATTTTAGGGCATTCCGGTGCTATGATTTCTGATGCAGTGCATTCTGCTTCAGATGTATTTAGTACAGTTGTGGCAGTGATTGGAATCAACATTTCAAGAAAAAATCTGACAAAGATCATCAGTATGGTCATGACAGAATGGAATGTGTGGCAGCAATTATTTTGGCAGTGATTTTATTTGCAACAGGAATTGGAATAGGAATCAATGGTTTAGAACAGATTATAAAAGGAGTGGAAGGAAATAAAGCTCCTGGTTTGGTTGCGCTTGTTGCAGCAGTGGTATCAATTGCAACAAAAGAATGGATGTACTGGTACACAAGAGGGGCAGCGAGGAAAATTAATTCGGGAGCACTTATGGCAGATGCATGGCATCACCGCTCCGATGCATTATCTTCTGTTGGTGCATTTATCGGTATTTTAGGTGCTCGAATGGGATATCCGATTTTAGACCCGATTGCAAGTGTTGTGATTTGTATTTTTATTGGGAAAGCAGCCTACGATATTTTCAAAGATGCCGTGGATAAAATGGTGGATAAATCTTGTGATGAAAAAACAATTCAGAAAATGAGAGAAGTGATTGCAAGTCAGACCGGAGTGGAAAATATTGATTTGCTCCAGACCAGATTGTTTGGTGCAAATTTATGTGGATATCGAAATTGCAGCAGATAAAACACTTTCTCTGGAAAATGCGCATGAAATAGCGCAGAGAGTACATGATGCAGTTGAGAAAAATTTTCCTCTTGTAAAACATTGTATGGTGCATGTGAATCCGATGTAAAAGCAAAGCGGGCTTAGGGATATTGTAAATTAAAGGTGTTTTTTGAAAGAACTTGTAAATCCAGTTAGATGGCTTATAATATGAGCACTTAGACAATGCAAAAATTAAAATGCATACTTCTAAAACATGAAAAAGCTGATTAAAAAGATTCAAAAAAGAACAGGAGGAGAGTTTGTTGAAGAGAGAAACCGTAATTGTACTTGATTTTGGTGGTCAGTACAACCAGTTAATTGCAAGACGTGTGCGTGAATGCAACGTATATTGTGAAATTTCTTACAAAACAGATATCGAAAAAATTAAAGAAATGCAGCCGAAGGGAATTATTTTTACCGGAGGACCAAACAGCGTATATTTAGAGGATTCACCAACTTATACAAAAGAAATTTTTGAATTGGGAATCCCTGTACTCGGAATCTGCTATGGTGCGCAGCTGATGATGCACTTATTAGGCGGAAAAGTAGAGACAGCGCCTGTAAGAGAATATGGTAAAATCGAAGTTACGGTTAACCAGTCAACAAAACTCTTTGAAAATGTATCCGAGAAAACAATTTGCTGGATGAGTCACAATGATTATATTGCAGAAGCTGCACCAGGGTTTGAAATTATTGCACATACTGATGACTGTCCGGTAGCAGCTGTTCAAAATACAGAGAAGAACCTGTATGCCGTACAGTTCCATCCGGAAGTACTCCATACAAAAGAAGGAAAGACAATGCTTTCTAACTTTGTATACAATGTATGTGAATGTTCTGGTGACTGGAAGATGGATTCTTTCGTAGAAGAAAGTATCAAAGCTATCCGTGAAAAAGTAGGCGATGGAAAAGTACTTTGCGCACTGTCTGGCGGTGTGGACTCTTCTGTAGCAGCAGTTATGTTATCGAAAGCAGTTGGAAATCAGTTAACTTGTGTATTTGTAGATCATGGTCTGCTTCGTAAAAATGAAGGAGATGAAGTAGAAGCTGTATTTGGACCAACAGGACCTTACAACTTAAACTTTATCCGTGTCAATGCTCAGGAACGTTTCTATGGTAAATTAAAAGGTGTAGAAGAACCAGAGAAAAAACGTAAAATCATCGGTGAAGAATTTATTCGTGTATTCGAAGAAGAAGCAAAGAAAATCGGAACTGTTGATTTCTTAGTACAGGGAACAATTTATCCGGATGTAGTAGAAAGTGGTGTAGGTGGCGAATCTACTGTTATTAAATCTCATCACAATGTAGGTGGTCTTCCGGAATATGTAGATTTCAAGGAAATTATTGAACCACTTCGTGATTTATTCAAAGATGAAGTTCGTAAAGCAGGTCTGGAACTTGGTATTCCGGAATATCTTGTATTCCGCCAGCCATTCCCAGGTCCGGGTCTTGGAATTCGTATTATCGGTGAAGTTACCGCTGAGAAAGTGAAAATGGTACAGGATGCAGATGCAATCTGGCGCGAAGAAATCGCAAATGCCGGATTAGAATAAAGAAATCGGACAGTATTTTGCAGCGCTTACTAATATGCGTTCTGTAGGTGTTATGGGTGATGAAAGAACTTATGATTACGCAATTGCACTTGCGTGCGGTAACAACGACTGATTTCATGACAGCAGAAAGCGCAGAAATTCCGTGGGATGTAATCGGAAAAACAACAAGCAGAATTGTAAATGAAGTAAACACATCAATCGTGTCATGTATGACTGCACTGGAAAACCACCAGCAACGATTGAGTTTGAATAAGCAAAAATGCTTAGTAAACCCAGCGTTTTGGTGTGCTACCCGTCAAGTAGACAAATTAAATAACGAAAATTTTTTTCTTCCCCGGTACAGTTTATGT
>ENA-OQHY01000834-OQHY01000834.1-human-gut-metagenome-genome-assembly--contig:-NODE-834-length-15502-cov-3.068358_pt1 | contig 15502 bp, 23 predicted proteins | sample MGYA00242570_ERZ504733 | MGnify/ENA primary metagenome ERZ504733 (study PRJEB26092, sample SAMD00036219) | human gut metagenome | host: Homo sapiens | study: EMG produced TPA metagenomics assembly of...
CCGCCGGCCATTTTTCACCTGTCAACGATCTGCAACATCTCAACATCATGATTACCGCGGGTCCCACGCGCGAGCCGCTGGACCCGGTGCGTTACATTACCAACCATAGCTCCGGTAAAATGGGGCTTTGCCATTGCTGCCGCGGCGGCAAACGCGGTGCAAAGGTCACGCTGGTGAGCGGCCCGGTCTCGTTACCGACACCGCCATTTGTGCAGCGTATTGATGTCACCACCGCCTGGAGATGGACGCCGCCGTACAGGCGCATGCGCAGAACCAGCAGATTTTTATCGGCTGCGCGGCTGTTGCAGATTACCGTGCCGAAACCATTTCCGGGTCAAAAATTAAAAAGCAAGGCGATGAATTAACACTAAAAATGGTGAAAAATCCGGACATTGTTGCGGGTGTCGCCGCACTGAAAAGCCATCGTCCTTACGTTGTTGGGTTTGCCGCAGAAACAAATAATGTGGAAGAATATGCCCGGCAAAAACGTACCCGCAAAAACCTCGATTTGATTTGCGCGAACGACGTATCGCTGGCCACGCAAGGATTTAACAGCGACAGCAACGCACTGCACCTTTTCTGGCAGGATGGAGATAAAGTCTTACCGCTTGAGCGCAAGGAACTCCTGGGCCAACAATTACTGGACGAGATCGTTACCCGTTATGATGAAAAAAATCGACGTTAAGATTCTGGACCCGCGTGTTGGTAAGCAATTTGCGCTGCCAACCTATGCCACCTCCGGCTCTGCCGGTCTTGACCTGCGTGCCTGTCTCGATGACGCCGTAGAGCTGGCTCCGGGTGCAACCACCCTGATCCCAACCGGCCTGGCAATCCACATTGCTGACCCGTCGCTGGCAGCGGTGATCCTGCCGCGTTCTGGTCTGGGTCATAAGCATGGAGTGGTACTGGGTAACCTGGTCGGCCTGATCGACTCTGACTACCAGGGTCAACTGATGGTTTCCGTCTGGAACCGTGGTCAGGACAGCTTCACCATTGAACCGGGCGAGCGTATCGCACAGATGGTCTTTGTACCGGTGGTTCAGGCAGAATTTAACCTGGTGGAAGACTTTGACGCCACCGACCGTGGCGAAGGCGGCTTCGGCCATTCCGGGCGCAAATAACCGCCCGACCGACACGTATCTCACAGCGCCATAATGCAATAACAAACCGCAAACGTCAGTTTGCGGTCGCTGTGTGGATGCCAGCCTGGCAAGTGCTTATTTTCAGGGGTATTTTGTAACATGGCAGAAAAACAAACCGCGAAAAGGAACCGTCGCGAAGAAATACTTCAATCTCTGGCGCTGATGCTTGAATCCAGCGATGGTAGTCAACGCATCACCACCGCAAAACTGGCCGCCTCCGTGGGCGTGTCTGAAGCGGCGTTGTATCGTCATTTTCCGAGCAAAACCCGGATGTTTGACAGTCTGATCGAATTTATCGAAGACAGTCTGATCACTCGCATCAACCTGATTCTGAAAGACGAAAAAGACACGACTGCGCGTTTGCGTCTGATTGTGCAGCTCATTCTGGGCTTTGGTGAGCGCAATCCGGGCTTAACCCGTATCCTGACTGGCCATGCGCTGATGTTCGAGCAGGACCGATTGCAGGGCCGTATTAACCAGCTCTTCGAGCGTATTGAAGCACAACTGCGCCAGGTACTGCGCGAGAAAAAATGCGTGAGGGTGAAGGTTACAGCACCGATGAAACGCTGCTGGCAAGTCAGATCCTGTCGTTTTGCGAAGGCATGCTCTCCCGCTTTGTACGCAGCGAGTTTAAATACCGTCCAACGGACGATTTTGACGCCCGTTGGCCGTTAGTGGCGGCACAGCTGCAATAATCTTCAGGCCCGGTAAGCAGAACGCCACCGGCTTGATATTACACGCCGAAAGCTTCGCGATACCCACGTACCGCAGCCAGATGATCCGCCATCTCAGGCTTCTCTTCCAGATACGCAATCAGGTCTTTCAGGGTGATGATTGAGGTCACTTTACAGCCGTAATCGCGCTCAACTTCCTGGATAGCAGAGATTTCGCCACGCCCGCGTTCCTGACGATCCAAAGAGATCAGCACGCCAGCAAGCGTAGCGCCGTTGGCTGAATAATCTCCATCGATTCGCGAATAGCGGTACCGGCGGTGATCACATCGTCCACCAGCATAACGCGACCCTGCAGCGCGCTGCCTACCAGATTACCGCCTTCACCGTGGTTTTTAGCCTCTTTACGGTTAAAGCAGTACGGTACGTCGCGGTCGTGGTGTTCCGCCAGCGCAACCGCAGTGGTAGTGGCAATCGGAATGCTTTATAGGCCGGGCCAAACAGCAGGTCAAAATCAATGCCGGAGTCCACCAGCGCTTCGGCATAGAAACGGCCTAACAATGCCAGATCGCGCCCGGTATTAAACAGTCCGGCGTTGAAGAAATAGGGCTCTTACGCCCGGATTTCAGCGTAAACTCGCCAAATTTCAGGACCTGCTTGTTAAGCGCAAACTCAATAAACTCACGCTGCCAGGATTTCATGGGCTTACTCCTCCGACTTTTGCTTTTGTACGAACAAAAAAAAGGCGACTCATCAGTCGCCTTTAAAATCAATTTTCTAACGCCGCCTTCTGCGTCGTTACGATAGATTCAATTCCCCCTCGGGCCAACGCCAGCAAGGTAAGAAGTTCTTCATGGGTGAACGGCTCACCTTCTGCCGTGCCCTGCACCTCAATGATGCGACCGTCTTCAGTCATCACCACGTTCATGTCAGTCTCGGCAGCGGAATCTTCGACGTATTCCAGATCGCAAAGCGCTTCACCGTTAACGATACCCACGGAAACAGCCGCGACCATCCCTTTCATCGGATTCGTTTTCAGCTTACCGGCTGCAACCAGCTTATTCAGGGCATCAGCCAGCGCCACACATGCACCGGTAATCGACGCCGTACGCGTACCACCGTCTGCCTGAATGACGTCGCAGTCCAGAGTAATGGTAAATTCACCCAGTGTTTTCAGATCGAACGGCGGCGCGCAGCGCACGTGCGATCAGACGCTGGATTTCCATGGTACGGCCGCCCTGCTTGCCTTTTGCCGCTTCGCGGGCGTTTCGGGTATGGGTTGCACGCGGCAACATGCCATATTCCGCAGTGATCCAGCCCTGGCCCTGACCTTTCAGGAAGCGTGGAACGCCCTCTTCGATGGACGCGGTGCACAGCACTTTGGTGTCACCAACTCAACCAGTACGGAGCCTTCTGCGTGTTTTGTATAGTTACGGGTCAGGGTGACGGGACGCACCTGATTGGCGCTACGACCTGCTGGACGCATGATGAAATCTCCGGCTTGAAACGAATGTGGCTGCGCATTATACGGATAAAGGACGCTTATTCCTATCCTGAGAAGCCCCCGAAAGCTATAATCCCCCCATCTCTCCTTTAAAAACGGGAATGTCTATGATCCGCAGTATGACCGCCTACGCCCGGCGTGAAATCAAGGGTAGCTGGGGTAGCGCTACATGGGAAATGCGCTCGGTAAACCAGCGCTACCTGGAAACGTATTTCCGTATGCCGGAGCAGTTCCGCAGCCTTGAACCTGTTGTACGCGAGCGTATCCGTGCTCGTCTGACGCGCGGTAAAGTGGAATGTAACCTGCGTTTTGAGCCTGATGCCAGCGCCCAGGGTGAGCTGATCCTCAACGAAAAACTGGCGAAACAGCTCGTCACTGCAGCGAACTGGGTCAAGATGCAAAGCGATGAAGGGGAAATCAACCCGGTCGATATTCTGCGCTGGCCTGGCGTCATGGCCGCCGGTGAGCAGGATCTGGACACGATTGCCGCTGAAATTCTCAGTGCCCTCGACAGCACGCTGGATGACTTTATCATTGCCCGCGAAACTGAAGGCCAGGCCTCAAAGCGATGATTGAGCAGCGTCTGGAAGGTGTGACCACCGAAGTGGCTAAAGTCCGTACCCATATGCCTGCGGTCCTGCAATGGCAGCGTGAGCGCCTGGTGGCCAAACTGGAAGAAGCGGAAGTTCAGCTGGAAAATACCCGTCTGGAACAAGAGCTGGTGCTGATGGCACAGCGCATTGACGTCGCCGAAGAGCTGGATCGTCTGGAAGCGCACGTTAAAGAGACTTACAACATCCTGAAGAAGAAAGAAGCCGTAGGGCGTCGTCTCGACTTTATGATGCAGGAGTTCAACCGCGAGTCGAACACCCTGGCCTCTAAGTCGATCAATGCTGAAGTGACCAACTCCGCCATTGAACTGAAAGTGCTGATTGAGCAGATGCGCGAGCAGATCCAGAATATCGAGTAACGCTTTATTCAAGCCGCTTTCTCATCATGCCCCGTTCAGGGGCCATTTTTTTATCGGAACAGGCTATCGGCGGCAAACGCCTATAACATGAATAATTGTAATGTGAAAATTACCGTTTAACGCCATCACACCCAGCCAAACAACGTTTAGTCATTACCAAAAATAAGGCTAACGTCCTCACACAAGAAAAACTAAATCGTGACAGACCGCACAAAACGCTACCCTGTTGCCCTCACTATCGGGGGAACACATGCTGCTACATATCCTTTATCTCGTCGGGATCACTGCCGAAGCCATGACCGGTGCACTCGCTGCCGGACGCCGTCGTATGGATACGTTTGGGGTCATCATTATTGCTACCGCCACCGCGCTGGGAGGCGGATCGGTACGTGATATCCTGCTGGGGCATTACCCTCTCGGCTGGGTTAAGCACCCCGAGTACATCATCATTGTGGCTGTCGCCGCAGTGCTGACCACTATCCTTGCTCCTGTAATGCCCCATCTTCGACGTCTGTTTTAGTGCTTGATGCTCTGGGCCTGGTCGTGTTCTCCATCATCGGGGCACAAATTGCGCTGGATATGGGCGAAAGCCCGGTGATTGCCACTATTGCCGCAGTCGTGACGGGCGTATTTGGCGGCGTACTGCGCGATATGTTCTGCAAACGCATTCCCCTGGTCTTTCAAAAAGAACTCTACGCCGGGATATCCTTTGCATCAGCCGTTCTGTATATCGCTTTACAGCATTATGTTTCCAGCCATGACGTCGTGGTCATCGCCACCTTGTTATTTGGCTTCACGGCTCGCTTGCTTGCGCTGCGCTTGAAACTGGGACTGCCCGTGTTTCATTACACTCAGGACACCCACTGACTGGCCGCCATCTATTCTCCCCGATAAAGTGGCGGCATTTATCCGCGATAAGCGACAGCAAGCTCATGTCAGAATCCTTGCACTCCCTGTTTGCCGAGCCAGGCAACCAGGCCGGCAATGCCAGGATCATGAATAAACGCAACAAGCTGCCGGGCTTTCTCCTTTCCTGTGCCGGGAAGCGCCTGCCAGTCTGCTGCGTTACGCTCACGCATTTTCTGCCACGTCAGGTCTCCCATAGCGTTTAGCGAGGCCTGCGTCAGCGGAACACCCAATGCCATGATCCAACGAATAAAGGGTCGCTCACGTACCAGATTAAAGCGATGCCAGAGCGCCAGCCCGCGTGCTGCGGAAAACCCCGGGGTAGACTCCAGCTGCGCCTGCGTTAATGTCAGCCATGAGAAGATATGTTCAAAATGATGCGCCTGATGCAGCGCCCGCCAGCCTGACTCACCGACTCCTTCAATATTCAGCACGTGCTTTGAACTGAGCCACTTCAGGCGAGCAAAGAACTGCTCCATACACGCCGGCGAGGCGTAAAAACAGCTCTGCGCATGATAATGCGAGGCCGGGGGTGTGGGCTTTTGTCTCTCTTCCCCCGCCAGACCACCTTATCGAACCGCGGGATACCCTGCCCGGCCAGACTGACCTGTATCTGATCACCCGTCGCAATATCCAGCCTCTGCCAGCGTTCAACGGACCCAAGACTGACCCGTTGTACCTGCTTATCATCCAGCAGGACAGGGACCAGCGCCGCCACGACCGAGATTTTTCCCGTGCGCCCCACGGCAAAATGAATATCTCTTACTTCGGCAATCTGTGCGACCGGGGGGTATTTCCATGCGACGACCCAGCTGCCTTCTCCGGGCAACCAGTTTTCGCCGGGAGGAGCATCCGCGGACCGCACCACAATGCCGTCCGTGGCAAAGGGTAATGCCGTGTTGTGCCACGTCGAGCGCTGTTTCTCGACTGCATCAACAGCCTGTACAGGCAAGGTATAACGTGCCGTCAGGGAAAAGCCGGCTTGAGATAACTCAGACAGCGCACTCGACATCACTTTCGGCCCATCCGGCCAGGCCCAGATAAATATCCCTGTCTGGCTCAGAAGCGGATTGTCCTTTTGCCGCATCATCGCGCCCGCCACTTTTGCCCGTGCGTTCATTCCCCCCATCTGTCGCTGAAGATGGTTGTCGCGTAACCAAAAAAGCTCCCCCTGTAAGACGCTGTTGGCCAGCGCTCCGGTCACTTTTTTGGGCACTGCGGGAATTAAATACACTTGTGCAGTCCAGTCTTCACCTTTAAGCCCATCACCACGACTGATAGCCTGGGTTAACTTTCCGTCGCGATACACCAGCGTCACTGCCACCCCGTCGACTTTTGGCTGCATCCAGAGAGTGTCACGACCACGCATCCACTGGCGTAGCTCTTCTTTACTGGCCGCTTTATGCACTCCCGTATGGGCAACAGGATGTCTTACGCTCCCCGTTAGAACCGGTAAGGCCTCCTCAGAAGGTATATCGCCGAAGCAGCGCTGCCACTGCTTTAAACGGCCATTGAGCTGGTCATAGACGTCGTCATTCACCTCGCTCACGCCCTGCTTCCAGTAGGCATCATCAGCGTTTGACCTGCGCACTCAATGTCGCAATCTCTTTCTCTGCTTTTGCCTGAGACCACACGGGACATACCGCTGCACCGTAGCCGCACCACAACAGCATTAATCCGCTCATCCATCGCCACATCGCCACCCCTCCTTTGCGTTGGTGGAGGTATAACCCGACGCGGAAAACCGTGCTAATGGCCATCTTTCACTCTGCGAGGCGTTGTCAGACGTTTATTTTTATTGCTGCAAAACAGCTGTAAAACCTGAAAACGGCGCGCAAAATTCAATAATGCAGGGGAAAAAGTGTGACAAAGGCTACGTCACACAGCGGCGACGTGTATAATAAGCCCGTATGTAGGACTTCTTCGTTAACACATACAAAAGACTCTCATGGCTCAAGGCACGCTTTATATTGTTTCTGCCCCTAGTGGCGCGGGTAAATCCAGCCTTATTCAGGCACTGTTAAAAACCCAACCGCTGTACGACACACAGGTTTCTGTTTCTCACACCACGCGTAAACCGCGTCCGGGTGAAGTGCACGGTGAACACTATTTCTTTGTTGATCACGATGAATTCAGAGCGATGATTGGCAGAGACGCGTTTCTTGAACACGCAGAAGTTTTTGGTAACTACTACGGCACTTCGCGTGAAACCATTGAGCAGGTTCTGGCCACGGGCGTAAATGTGTTCCTGGATATCGACTGGCAGGGCGCACAGCAGATTCGCAAGAAAATGCCTGATTCACGCAGTATCTTTATTTTACCGCCATCGAAAGATGAGCTGGATCGCCGACTGCGTGGCCGCGGTCAGGACAGCGAGGAAGTGATCGCCCGGCGTATGGAGCAGGCAGTTGCAGAAATGAGCCATTACGCGGAATATGATTACCTTATTGTGAATGATGATTTTGATGCCGCGCTGAGCGATCTCAAAACCATTCTTCGCGCAGAACGCTTGCGTATGAGCCGCCAGAAGCAGCGACATGACGCATTAATCACCAAACTGTTGGCAGACTGAACCCACTTTCAGTATCATGCCCAGTCATTTCTTCACCTGTGGAGCATTTTAAGTATGGCACGCGTAACTGTTCAGGACGCTGTAGAGAAAATTGGTAACCGTTTTGACCTGGTGCTGGTCGCCGCGCGTCGCGCTCGTCAGATGCAGGTAGGCGGTAAAGATCCGCTGGTACCGGAAGAAAACGATAAAACTACCGTTATTGCACTTCGCGAAATCGAAGAAGGTCTGATCAACAATCAGATCCTCGACGTACGTGAGCGCCAGGAGCAGCAAGAGCAGGAAGCCGCAGAACTGCAGGCCGTAACCGCCATTGCTGAAGGTCGTCGTTAATTAAACCTGCGGGTCGCCCTTGTATCTGTTTGAAAGCCTGAATCAACTGATTCAAACTTACCTGCCTGAAGACCAGATTAAGCGTCTTCAGCAGGCATATCTCGTTGCACGTGACGCTCACGAGGGCCAGGCACGTTCAAGCGGTGAACCCTATATCACGCACCCGGTAGCGGTGGCCTGTATTCTGGCCGAGATGAAACTCGACTACGAAACGCTGATGGCCGCCCTGCTGCATGATGTGATCGAAGATACCCCTGCCACCTACCAGGATATGGAACAGCTGTTTGGCAAAAGCGTTGCCGAGCTGGTGGAAGGGGTCTCTAAGCTTGATAAGCTGAAATTCCGCGACAAGAAAGAGGCGCAAGCCGAAAACTTTCGCAAGATGATTATGGCGATGGTGCAGGATATCCGCGTCATTCTTATCAAACTTGCTGACCGTACCCACAATATGCGCACGCTGGGCTCACTTCGCCCGGACAAACGTCGCCGCATTGCCCGTGAAACCCTCGAAATCTACAGTCCGCTGGCGCACCGTTTAGGTATCCACCACATTAAAACCGAGCTGGAAGAGCTGGGTTTTGAAGCGTTATACCCGAACCGCTATCGCGTGATTAAAGAGGTGGTGAAAGCCGCACGCGGCAACCGTAAAGAGATGATTCAAAAGATCCTCTCTGAAATTGAAGGACGTTTACAGGAAGCGGGAATTCCGTGCCGCGTCAGCGGTCGCGAAAAACATCTGTACTCCATCTACTGCAAAATGGTGCTCAAAGAGCAGCGTTTTCATTCGATCATGGATATCTACGCGTTCCGCGTGATCGTCCACGACTCTGATACCTGCTACCGCGTGCTGGGCCAGATGCACAGCCTGTACAAACCGCGTCCAGGACGCATGAAAGATTACATCGCCATTCCAAAAGCGAACGGCTATCAATCTTTGCACACCTCGATGATCGGTCCACACGGCGTGCCTGTTGAAGTGCAGATCCGCACCGAAGACATGGACCAGATGGCGGAGATGGGTGTGGCTGCACACTGGGCTTATAAAGAGCACGGTGGCGAAAGCAGTACAACCGCACAAATCCGCGCCCAGCGCTGGATGCAAAGCCTGCTGGAACTGCAGCAGAGTGCGGGTAGCTCGTTTGAATTTATCGAGAGCGTTAAATCCGATCTCTTCCCGGATGAGATTTACGTTTTCACCCCAGAAGGCCGCATTGTCGAACTGCCTGCAGGCGCTACGCCGGTCGACTTTGCTTACGCCGTGCATACCGATATCGGCCACGCCTGCGTGGGCGCGCGTGTCGACAGGCAGCCTTATCCGCTCTCTCAGCCGCTTTCCAGCGGCCAGACGGTGGAAATTATTACCGCACCGGGCGCACGTCCGAACGCGGCCTGGCTGAACTTTGTCGTGAGTTCCAAAGCACGTGCCAAAATCCGCCAGTTGCTGAAAAACCTCAAGCGCGATGATTCCGTCAGCTGGGGCGTCGTCTGCTCAACCATGCGTTGGGTGGTAGCCGTAAGCTGGCTGAAATCCCGAAAGAGAACATTCAGCGTGAGCTGGAGCGCATGAAGCTCGCCTCGCTTGATGACCTGCTGGCAGAAATCGGCCTCGGCAACGCATGAGCGTGGTCGTGGCGAAGAACCTGCAGCAGGGTGATACCACGGCGATCCCGACGACGACGCAAAGCCACGGTCATCTGCCGATCAAAGGCGCGGACGGCGTACTTATCACCTTCGCGAAATGTTGCCGTCCTATCCCGGGTGACCCGATTATTGCGCACGTCAGTCCGGGTAAAGGTCTGGTTATCCACCACGAATCCTGTCGTAACATCCGCGGCTATCAAAAAGAGGCGGAGAAGTTCATGGCAGTCGAGTGGATAAAGAGACGGCACAGGAATTTATCACCGAAATTAAGGTGGATATGTTCAACCACCAGGGTGCCCTGGCGAACCTGACGGCAGCAATCAATACGGCCTCTTCCAACATTCAGAGCCTGAACACGGAAGAGAAAGATGGCCGCGTCTACAGCGCTTTATTCGTCTGACCGCCCGTGACCGCGTGCATCTGGCGAACATTATGCGCAAGATCCGCGTGATGCCGGACGTGATTAAAGTCACCCGTAACCGAAACTAGACTTATGAATTCAAAACGTTACGAGCGTATCTGCGAAATGCTCGCCAGGCGTCAGCCTGACCTGACGGTCTGCATGGAGCAGGTCCACAAACCTCATAACGTCTCTGCAATTGTCCGTACCGCAGACGCCGTAGGCGTGCATGAAGTGCACGCCGTCTGGCCGGGTGCCCGCATGCGAACCATGGCTTCAACTGCCGCAGGCAGTAACAGCTGGGTGTCTGTCAAAACCCACCAGACTATTGGCGAAGCCGTATCGCACCTGAAAGGTCGCGGTATGCAGGTCCTGGCCACTAACCTGTCCGCAAAAGCCGTCGATTTTCGTGAGATCGACTACACCCGCCCGACCTGTATTTTGATGGGTCAGGAGAAAACCGGGATCACCCAGGAAGCGCTGGATCTGGCGGATCAGGATATCATCATCCCCATGATCGGCATGGTGCAGTCTCTCAATGTCTCCGTGGCCTCTGCGCTCATTCTCTATGAAGCGCAGCGCCAGCGTCAGAACGCGGGCATGTACAAGCGCAGCAACAGCATGCTGCCGGAAGAGGAGCAGCAGCGCCTGCTGTTCGAAGGTGGTTACCCGGTGCTGGCTCGCGTCGCGAAACAAAAAAAACTGCCTTACCCCCACGTCAACGCGCAGGGCGAAATTGAAGCCGATGCCGAGTGGTGGGCCACCATGCAGTACGCAGGATAACCGATGAAAGGCCGTCTGCTGGATGCCATACCGCTCAATAGCCTGACGGGCGTAGGCGCGGCGCAAAGCAGTAAACTGGCAAAAATTGGCCTGCATACAGTGCAGGATCTCCTGCTCCATCTCCCCCTGCGTTATGAAGACCGCACCCAACTCTATAAGATTGGCGATCTGCTGCCTGCCATTTACGCCACCGTTGAAGGCGAAGTACTGAACTGCAATATCACCTTTGGCGGACGCCGGATGATGACCTGTCAGATCAGCGACGGCACCGGCATTCTCACCCTGCGCTTTTTCAACTTCAATGCGGCCATGAAAAACAGCCTTGCGACCGGTCGCAGGGTGCTGGCCTATGGTGAAGCCAAACGCGGGAAATACGGCGCAGAGATGATCCACCCGGAGTATCGCGTTCAGGGAGATCTGAGCACGCCGGAGCTGCAGGAGACTCTGACCCCGGTTTATCCGACGACCGAAGGCATCAAGCAGGCAACGCTGCGTAAACTCACCGACCAGGCGCTGGAACTGCTGGATACCTGCGCCATTACCGAGCTACTGCCGCCTGAGCTGGCTCAGGGCATGATGAGTCTGCCCGAGGCGCTGCGCACCCTGCACCGCCCGCCGCCAACCCTGCAGCTTAGCGACCTGGAAAGCGGCAAACACCCCGCTCAACGGCGTCTTATCCTTGAGGAATTACTGGCTCATAACCTGAGCATGCTGGCGGTACGGGCGGGCGCGCAGCGTTTTCATGCCCAGCCTTAAGCCCGCGAAATGAACTCAAAGATAAGCTGCTGGCCTCACTGCCGTTTAAACCACCGGTGCACAGGCACGCGTCACGGCCGAGATCGAACGCGATATGGCGCTTGATGTGCCATGATGCGCCTGGTTCAGGGGATGTGGGGTCCGGTAAAACGCTGGTTGCAGCCCTGGCTGCCTGCGCGCAATTGCCCACGGCAGGCAGGTGGCGCTAATGGCCCCCACTGAACTGCTGGCTGAACAGCACGCTAATAACTTCCGCGCGTGGTTTGCCCCGCTTGGGATTGAAGTGGGCTGGCTTGCGGGAAGCAAAAAGGTAAAGCGCGTCAGGCACAACAGGACGCCATTGCCAGCGGTCAGGTACAGATGATTGTCGGCACGCACGCGATTTTCCAGGAGCAGGTGCAGTTTAATGGTCTTGCCCTGGTGATTATCGACGAACAACACCGCTTCGGTGTACACCAGCGTCTGGCGCTGTGGGAGAAAGGGCTACAGCAGGGCTTTCATCCGCATCAGCTGATCATGACTGCCACACCTATCCCGCGCACCCTGGCAATGACCGCCTACGCCGATCTCGATACATCGACCATCGACGAACTGCCGCCGGGCCGTACACCGGTCACCACGGTCGCCATTCCGGACACACGCCGGAGCGATATCATCGACCGCGTGCGCAACGCCTGCACTCACGAAGCCGTCAGGCCTACTGGGTCTGCACGTTAATTGAAGAGTCTGAACTGCTTGAAGCGCAGGCTGCGGAAGCGACGTGGGAAGAGCTGAAGCTGGCGCTGCCCGAGCTGAACGTGGGTCTGGTTCGACAGGCGGATGAAGCTACTGAGAAACAGGCGGTGATGCAGTCGTTCAAACAGGGTGAACTGCATTTGCTGGTTGCCACAACGGTGATTGAAGTGGGCGTAGACGTGCCCAATTCCAGCCTGATGATCATCGAAAACCCGGAACGTCTTGGCCTTGCGCAACTCCATCAGCTGCGCGGCCGCGTTGGCCGCGGTGCTGTCGCCTCTCACTGCGTGCTGCTCTACAAAGCACCGCTCTCGAAAACCGCACAGATGCGTTTGCAGGTGCTGCGCGACAGTAACGACGGTTTTGTGATTGCACAAAAAGACTGGAGATCCGCGGCCCAGGCGAACTGCTGGGCACGCGTCAGACGGGTAACGCCGAATTCAAAGTGGCGGATTTACTGCGCGATCAGGCCATGATCCCCGAAGTTCAGCGCCTCGCACGCCATATTCATGAGCGCTACCCCGAACAGGCGGCAGCGTTAATTGAGCGCTGGATGCCGGAAACCGAACGCTATTCCAACGCCTGATCTCAGGCAAACATCGGCAGCATCAGGTAAAGCTTGATCACCAGCGCGTTGACGATATCAATGAAGAACGCCCCGACCATCGGAACCACCAGAAACGCCATATGCGAAGGCCCAAAACGTTCTGTGATCGCCTGCATGTTGGCGATAGCCGTCGGCGTTGCCCCCAGACCAAACCCACAATGCCCCGCCGCCAGCACTGCTGCATCGTAGTTTTTGCCCATCATGCGCCAGGTAACAAACATGGCGTAGAACGCCATAAACAGCGCCTGAACGGCAGAATAGCCACCATCGGCAGCGCCAGTGAGGCCAGCTCCCAGAGCTTGAGGCTCATCAGGGCCATCGCCAGGAACAGCGACAGGCAGACGTTGCCAAGCACCGATACGGCACGTTCAAATACGCGGTAGAAGCCCATCAGCGCCAGACCGTTACTCAGCAGCACCCCAACAAACAGCACGCACACAAACGTCGGGAGCTCGAACGCTGAACCTGCCAGCCATTGCGCAACCACTTTGCCCACCGTCAGGCAGATGGCAATCATCGCGATAGTTTCAATCAACACCAGCGAAGTGATGGTGCGTCCGACGTCGGGTTTTTCAAAGGCAGTGGGCACCAGCTCATCGTCCGGTCTTCCGTCTGGCGTACCAGAGTGCTTCACCAGATACCGCGCCACCGGCCCGCCGATCAGGCCGCCCAGCACCAGACCGAAGGTGGCGCAGGCCATCGCCACTTCGGTGGCGTTTTCAAAGCCGTAGCGCTCAGTAAACAGCTTGCTCCACGCCGCCCCGGTACCGTGGCCACCAGAGAGGGTGATTGATCCGGCCAGCAGCCCCATCAGCGGATCCAGGCCCAACAGCGTGGCCATCCCGATACCAATGGCGTTTTGCATCACTAGCAGCCCTACCACCACGATCAGAAATACGCCGAGCACTTTACCACCCGTCCGCAGGCTCGCCAGGTTGGCATTCAGGCCAATGGTGGCAAAGAAGGCCAGCATCAGCGGATCTTTCAGGGACATATCAAAATCAATTTCCCAGCCCATGCTTTTCTTCAGCACCAGCAGGGCCAGCGCCACCAGCAGTCCGCCGGCAACAGGTTCAGGAATGGTGTATTTCTTCAGAAGGGAAACGCTGTGTACGAGCTTACGGCCAAGCAGTAAGACCAGCGTTGCGGCAACAAGGGTCGACAACGTATCGAGATGAATCATAAAAGGCTCCTGTTATGCGCGTGTTCCATACACACGCGGCGTTATCCTGGGCCGGCTTGCGCTCGTCATGAGCCGCCGGCGCAAAAAGTGTAATTTTTTTTCCCCATGGGTTGTAGAAAACCTGCTCACAGCGGCAGATTTTCTTGTCTTTTTTTGTTGGCAATCGTTTGCTTTTACCAGGTGGTCAGATAAAATGCCCGCTTTTCCACCGTGGGATTGCCGCCGATGTCCGTTAACACCCTTGAGTCTTCCGATGCGCAACCGATTGCGCAGAAGCAAAATAGCGAACTGATTTACCGCCTTGAAGACCGTCCGCCTCTTCCTCAGACGCTCTTTGCCGCCTGCCAACACCTGCTGGCTATGTTCGTTGCGGTGATCACCCCGGCGCTGCTCATCTGCCAGGCGCTTGGTTTACCGGCTCAGGATACACAGCACATCATCAGTATGTCCCTCTTTGCCTCCGGCGTGGCGTCCATTATTCAAATTAAAGCGTGGGGCCCGGTGGGGTCTGGATTGTTGTCGATCCAGGGCACCAGTTTAACTTGTCGCACCGCTGATCATGGGCGGTACAGCCCTCAAAACCGGCGGCGCGGATGTTCCGACCATGATGGCGGCGCTGTTTGGCACGCTGATGCTGGCCAGCTGCACCGAGATGGTGATCTCCCGGGTACTGCACCTGGCGCGTCGCGTGATCACGCCGCTGGTATCCGGCGTGGTGGTGATGATCATTGGCCTGTCGCTGATTCAGGTTGGCCTGACCTCCATCGGTGGCGGTTATGCGGCAATGAGCGACCACACTTTTGGTGCACCGAAAAACCTGCTGCTGGCCGGCGTGGTGCTGGCAATCATTATTCTGCTAAACCGTCAGCGTAACCCGTATCTGCGTGTGGCATCGCTGGTGATCGCCATGGCGGCCGGTTATCTGCTGGCCTGGGCGCTGGGTATGCTGCCGGAGAACACCCCGCAGACCAACAGTGCGCTGATCACCATTCCAACGCCGCTGTACTACGGCCTGGGCATTGACTGGGGTCTGCTGCTGCCGCTGATGCTGGTCTTTATGATCACCTCGCTGGAGACGATTGGCGATATCACCGCCACGTCTGATGTCTCCGAGCAGCCGGTCTCCGGCCCGCTGTATATGAAACGCCTGAAAGGCGGCGTGCTGGCGAACGGCCTGAACTCGTTTGTCTCTGCGGTCTTCAACACCTTCCCGAACTCCTGCTTCGGCCAGAACAACGGCGTGATCCAGCTGACTGGCGTTGCCGCCGCTACTGTTGGTTTGTGTGGCACTGATTCGGCTGG
>ENA-OQHY01000835-OQHY01000835.1-human-gut-metagenome-genome-assembly--contig:-NODE-835-length-15501-cov-2.704241_pt1 | contig 15501 bp, 21 predicted proteins | sample MGYA00242570_ERZ504733 | MGnify/ENA primary metagenome ERZ504733 (study PRJEB26092, sample SAMD00036219) | human gut metagenome | host: Homo sapiens | study: EMG produced TPA metagenomics assembly of...
AGCGGGAGCGCACTGACGCTGCCAATAAATTCAGCTCTATCCAGGGGAAGACCAGTAAAACCGCAGGTCTTGATAGCCAGTATCAGAAAGACATCGCTGACATCCAGTTATATGCCCAGTTATACCCGCAAAAAATTGGCGAGGCAGAGGCTGCCCGTGCTGCGATTGAACAGCAGTACCGGGATCAGCGTAATGCTGCCATGTGGAGGAGTGGTCTCAGCAAAACCTTGCCACGCAGGCCGCATCTGCAGCCTTTGAAGCATTCGGTAATAACGCCTCCAATGCACTGACAGGGATTATTACTGGCAGCATGTCAGCTTCTGAAGCCCTGCAATCCATCGGTAGCACGGTGCTAAACAGCGTCGTAAATACCTTTGTGCAAATGGGCATGGAGTGGGTGAAGGCAGCCATTACTGGCAGCAGCGCACAGATAGCCGCTACTGCAGCTACAACTTCGGCGGCTGTGGCCGGTACGGCGACGACTACCGAGGCGAGCGTTTCATCTGCGGCGGCAACCACTGCAGCATGGACTCCTGCAGCAATCGTCGCATCTATCGGCTCGTTCGGTGGTGCTGCGGCCATTGGTATCGGTGCCGTTATTGCCGCCATGGCGATGTCCAGTTCACTGGCGGGTAAGCGCAAGAACGGCGGGCCAATTCAAGCTGGTGGCATGTATCAGGTAGGTGAGGGCGATAAGCCTGAAATCTTCCGCGCCAATAATGGCAGCCAATACATGGTGTCTGGCGATAATGGAACCATGCTCAGTAACAAGGACATTACTTCAGGTGGTGGAGGTGGTGGCGTGGTGGTCAATATCAATAACTACACGTCGTCCAGCGTTGACGCTCAGGCTACACCTGATGGAAATGGAGGCTGGACGGTGGATGCATTCGTTTATGACCTCGATAACGGTGGTCCTGCCAGTCAGGCCATACAGCGAAATCACCAGGCACCACGTAAGGCAAGGAGCTAACTATGCCAATTCCCTATCCTGACTGGTTGCCCCTGGCGCAAAAAGGAAAAACGCCGTCGACCGATACCGGTTTTCGGACGGACCAGCCGGCGGTCGCGCGCCAATATTTCAGAAACTCACCGATGACCTGAAAACCACATTCTCTCTTACGTGGATATTCACCCGGGATCAGCATCGGGCCTTCATGCAGTGGTTGCGCAGCCCGAAATACCTCGATAACTGCAATCAGTGGTTCACGATGCGCCTCGGGACCGGTACTGGCGACACAGGCCTTGAAGTTCAGGAACTGCATTTCCTCTCCTGGCCGACATGGTCGCAGTCCGGGTCAATTTTCACCTGGAGCGGTGATGTTGTTGCGCGACAACTGGTTAACTCAGATGACGAGTTTGACGACATTATCGTCGAGCTTCCGCCGCCGTGGGGTTCATGCTTGATATTATCGTCACCGGCTATCCGGATGGACGCGATCCGGAAAGCCTTCCGAGGGTTCCGTAATGCCCACACTGAGAGAATTTCAAAGCCAGAGACCTAACCGGATACTGTACGAGACGATAACCTTCTACAACGAGACGTTTGGATATGTGCGTCTGGTGAACAACCAGATATTCCCAAAAACGCTCGGCGGACAGGTGTTCACTCCATGCCGGATGGAGCTTACGGAAAGCCAGCAAAGCAATACGCCGGTACTCGACAGCACGGTTAAATTTAGCCGCCTGGCGCAGGACTTTAAACAGAAACTGAAACTCTGGAAGGCGCATTCGCGCATCACGCCGATCTCTGCCACCTATCAACAGTTTGACGCTGCTGACATGAGCACAGCTATCAAATCCTGGACGCTCTATGTCAATGACTGCTCGATGGATGACAAGGACGTCACATGCAGCCTCACGCGCATTAATCCGCTAAACCGGAACGTTGGCCGTCTGTACACCGTCGAAGAATACCCGGGGCTTCAGAATGCATAAAGACGAGTTCATTTCTCGAATTGAGGGCGTCCCCTGGAGTAACCGGGCGTGCAGTTTCGACGCAGCAGACTGCTGGGGTCTGGTGGTGATGTATTACCGGCATGTTCTCGGTATCGAGGTACACCAGACAGCGGACTACGAATCCGGGCGCGAATTCATGACCTGCTATGACGCTGATGTCGTGTTCTGGCAGAGAAGCGAAACATTTTGCGATGAAGGGATCTTCGTGGCCTGGGTTGGCAGTCAGCCCGTGCATGTTGGGCTGATTGTTGACGGCCGGGCGCTGCACAGCCGCGGGGAAAACGGGCACGTCAGGTTTGACGCGATAAGGACAATCCAGAAACTATTCACCAGAGTGGAGTTTTACCAGTATGCCGGTAATCGAAATTCAGCGCGTCCCGGGGATGCCGAAGGACAGGGCGGAAGTTGAAGCAGGGACGGTGTTTTATGACTGGCTTGTTCAGGAAAGCTTCCACCGCGATATCCGCATCAACGTTAACGGCAAAGAACTGCAGCCTGAAGAAGAACTGGGCTTTGTTCTTCAGGAAAATGATCGGGTAGTCATTTTTGACCAGCCTAAAAGCGGCGGTCTGATTGGTACCATCCTGAACCCGCTCGAGCACCTCAACCCGATAAAATTTACTCAGAAAGTACTTTCCGCTGATGCCGAAAGCAAATGCGGGCGCTGCCGGCGGGAACAGCAAAACGTCGCCAAACAACAGCCTGAAAGGCCAGACCAACATTGCGCGTAATGGCGAAGCCAAGCCTGATAACTTCGGTCAGGTACGTTCGTTCCCGGATCTGGCTCAGGAATCGCTGTTCGAATATATCAGCAACCTGAAATACATTACTGAACTGATGGTGTTTGGGCTGGGGAAATACGACGTTACGTCTGTGCGCTTTTCTGAGTCGAATCTCGGCTCTATGGCCGGGGCGAGCTACACCATTTACCAGCCAGGTGACGTTATCCCGGTAGTGATGAAGGCTACCAGTTTGATGACGTTGACGGGCAGGAAGTGCCAGGGTTAAACGAGAGTGGCGATTTCCCGGTCGAAACGGCCACTGCAAACACTGTTATCAGCGGTGTCTATGCCGGTGGCCAGATAGCGATGAAAATCGTGAAGCAGGCATCTTTCGATTACTTTGCCGATCTGACTTTCCCGCACCCGGTAACATTCACCATTAATGTGACGTATCCAATCACTGGCGGCACCAGAACGGAAGACGTAACTCTTTCGGGCAGGCTGATACAGTTTCAGGAAACAAACGACGGCGCAGTAGTTAACCCGACTTATTACTACACCTTCACATTTGACCGTCTGAATGGCCCCGCCATTCCCATTCAGGATGCAACCATCAATACGACGAAGTTCATCCTTAATGATAACGCTGCGCTGATAGTGGGCCCGTTTTTCTCTCCGATTGCATCAAGCCAGTTATGGCTTCACACACAGTCAGGTCTCGGCGGTAACAGCGAAACAAACTGGAAGGTGACAATCTGGAAAGTTGACGACAGTAATAACCAGATTCCCGGAACTGAACAGGTGTTTACTTACCGCCAGACAACGCCTCATGACTACATGTCTGAGACGTTTAACAGGACTGATAAGCTAATTCCTGCTGGTGGGTATGGGCGCTATGCAATCACCTTCCAGAGGACTGATAACAGCAGTGATGCCAGTAAGCTTCAGATTGAAGAAATCCATGCGGTTAACGTGAGGACAAGCGTCGTTCACGCTGAAGATTCGCTGGTAATGGTAAAGGTTCGGGCCACTGAAAATGCCACGAGCGGGCGCGACAGGAAATATAACGCGCTGATCACCCGCCACGTCATCAGCTATAACATGACGACGCAGCAGGTAGATTACACGCTCAGGCCGTCACGGAAATTTGCAGATATTGCCTTGTTTAACTGGCTTGTAGTCGGTCAGCAGCCGGAGTCGAGCATCGACATTTACGGCCTGTACCAGATTCAGGCAGAAATCGACGCTATCGACCCGCGCCTGGGATATTTCGACTACACGTTTGACGATGAGGATGTATCGCTCGGTTCGCGGATGGAAACCATCTGTGACGCTGCCAGCGTGTCCGTTTATGACGATAACGGTGTGTTGTCTTTCACACGAGACAGCAGAAAAACTTCTGCGGCCACGATATTCAACCGTTCAAACACAAAGCCAGATGGTTACTCGCTTTCGTACGATATGACGCTTCCAGGCGGCTATGACGGCGTTGAAGTGCAGTTCCGTAACCCGGACACCAATAAGCAGGACTTTGTCCGGTACCGGATATCAGGGAGTTCCATCATTGAAGGATCGCCGGCCAAAGCGAAAAAGTTCGAAATGCTGTACGTCAGAAACAGGTTTCAGGCGGACGAGCGGGCGCTGCGCGAGTGCAAGAGGCTCATCTTCTCCCGTATGACTATGGCTATTACAGCCATGGCTGATGGCGAATGGGTGAACATTGGCGACATGGTTCAGGTGCCGGATACGTACGACACCAACCAGCAGGCGGGCTATATCGTTTCACGGGTCGGCAATGACTTCGAGACGAGTGAGCGTATCAACTTCTCCGGGACTATGTTTGTACAGGTCACGGATTCAACCGGCGCTACCACAGCCAGATACCCGGCATCTCCGCGCGCTGACACCGCGTTTGGCTTTACTGCTGCCATTCCAGACATTGACCTGAACCTGTTTGACGGCGTTGACGTCCAGTCACCTTCCCGATACGTCATTGCCACGTCACAGGAGCTTGATGCAGGGCAGTGGACCATCACCGCCAAGCAGCCAGACGGCAAGGGAAGCACCGCCTTAACCATCGCTGAGTATAGCGATCTGATTTACCAATAAGACCTATCCCGACCATCACAACCCGGCCATCGCGCCGGGTTTTTTTATGGAATCAATATGGCTACGCAACCTACAAACCTGCCAGTACCGAGCGAATCACCGCGTGATCTGAAGTTTAACGCCGGGAAAATTGACGAGTTCGTTACCTCGCTGGTAAACACTTATGTTGACCGGTTCGGGAATGAGCATTACACCATCGAAGGCCTGCGCTGGCTGGCTCAGCAAGCTATTGCGCAGTTTGGATGGATCCCTGTAGGTACCTTCCAGGATGGTGCAACGTTAACGTCGCCTAATCAAATCCTGAAAGACACAACCGACGGCGAATACTATCGATGGGATGGCTCATTCCTGCCGTCAGGAAAGTTTGTTCCTAACGGCTCAACACCGGGAACAACTGGTGGCTTTGGGGTGGGGGCATGGATAAGTGTTGGTGATTCCACACTCAGAGCACTCCTTGCTTCAGTAAATGGAGCAACACAAATAGGCACCAGTCATCGCGGGTTATTATCCTCAGATCTTAATGCTATCGACCGCAGGCCTAGTGGGTATGGAGATTCAGTTTCAGCAGTTCTTGCCAATGGTCAGGACGTTGATATTGATGAGCAATACACACTTAATGACTCTGTAGTTGTTGGCGATGGGCAGGTTATTTACGGCGCTGGCGGGAGCTGAATGCTGTCAGTCCTGCAACATATGCCGTTTATATTGATAATCAGAGAATTAGCGCAACGCGCGGCATGCTTGTAGATCTGAACTTAACTGGCACCGTTACCCCAGAAGGATCTCCTGGGTACTCCGTTCTTGTACGAGAGACTCAGGATAACGTTATCTCAAATATGCACTCATCAGGATTCACTGGTGGGGTAGAAGCTAACCAGACTAAGTGGCTTCAGGTTCGCGGCATCCGAGTGACAGATTCAGTCTACCATCCTTCAAGGACCGCAGGCGGCTATGCAGTCGTGACAGGTAACGCGGAAAATACTCTTATCGATGGGGTTATGTTTGACGCATCATCAGGCAATGATGGCCGTCATATGATTTATATTTCGCGATATGACAGAACCGATGGAGGTTACGACGGCAGCAAAAACACTATTGCTACCAACATGATTGCACAGTACCAGGGAAAAGATGACCGTAATTTCCCGGCGATAAATTTCAGAAAGTCTGACAAATCGATTGTCAGTAATTTCATTGTCGATGGCGCAAATGGTGGGGTGGCTTCAAACGTTCAAAACGGGAACATTTTGACCCAATTGGTTGGTAACGGGATCGTCAACGTTCTTAAATATGTTGACGGAACTACCGTTTATGGCGTTGGGCAGCAAACAGTTGATACTTATACGCATATCGGCTTCCTGTATCATGATCTCATGGTTGAAGTTAAGCCTAAGGTGCAGGATGGAACTTTAAACTATCAGGACTGCGTTGCTTTTAACATTGTTGGTCAGCATGGCCTGGTCACTGATTGCGTAACAAACGTGGCTAGAAGCGGAAGGCCTTTTTATATTGGTGCCGGAGCAACCAATGTCACAATAGATGGAGTTGTGGATTATATTAGTGACAATGGAACTGGCACCATTACACCCATGTTTACATTTAATGGTGCGTGCTCCAACATATCAATAAAGAACATCAGAACCTCAAGGCCTATGTTCTCTGGGTTATCTAATGTTACTGATATGACAGTTGATTGGGTGCGAAGGGCCACCATTACTATAACATCTGGTAGTGCGGTAGTTAGTAACGACACCTACAGTATTGTAAGCTCTGTGAATGCCGGTGCATCTGCAATTACTATTGTTCTTGCGTCTCATGTTACGCAAGATTCAACCATTACTGCGAGGCTCATTCCCAGAACAGCAAACCAGTTGATAATTTCCACCACATCAAGCAAAACACTTGGCGTTTCCGCTTATACTATTACAGGTTCAGCTGTTACTCCTTCTATTTCATCTCTTACGTTTGATGTGATTCTGCAAAGTTAAAAAAAGGGGCGGCGCCCCTTTTTCCTATTTACAGTTGTTAAAGTCAAAAATCAAAGTATTCCCATTCTTTATTGTACTAAACAAAGAATTGTTGCTGATTCGATTTTTACAATCGGATTTTAATATTGACTTGATATCAATGGCAGAGTCATGATCAACTTCACACCCATTCTATGCAATTGGAATGCGCCAAACATCCAATCACTTCTGATGTATGAAGGGGTGATGATTTTTATGATTCCGCTTTTCTCAGCGGCGTTTTGATGCCGTAGCGCAATTTCAACTGTGCCATTAAATCGTATTTTTTCAACGCCAGGGTGACTTACCACCTCATTAGCAACCAATTCAAAAACGAAACCTTCCTTCTCCTTTTGAGCACTCAAGGAATTCCCGTAGCTGTACGAGAGAAGAAGGCAGGCCACCAGAGGGATAAGCAGAAGAGGTGTCATCCTCTTGCAGAAGAGGCTTGTAACAACAAATCCCGAAAAAACAATGCCGCAAAATCCAACCAAAACGCGTGGATAGATAACCGGGTCATGCAAGGCTATGAGTACGCCAATGTATGAAAAGACGATAGATATTATTGACAGGATGGAAACAATAAGGAATTTAGCGTCTTTTTTGCTGCAACGTGGTACACGATAGCTATAAGTGGAATGATAGCCAGCAGGGACATTGCCTTGCCATAGTTGCCGATAAATGTTTCTTTGAACATCCATGCATAAGCATTTATAGCCTTGATTACTGACTCCATGCTAGAAGCAGACTCAGCATGTGATTCACTATAAACACCGCTGACAAAAACGGAAGCTATACAGAATTTATAGAAGAGCAGGGCAGCCACTATCGTGATTGCGTAAAGAACCGATTCTAATACCGTCGATTTGAAGAGGGTGGTTCGATACGAAACGAGTGCATTAAGCCCGATCATCGCTATGCATATATTCGCAGACGACTGATAAAGACTAAGAGAGGCAAGTATTAACAAGCCTGATAGCAGGAACCACACATAACCACTTCGGTTCAACAAAACTGCTGCGCTAAGGACGCAAGCAGCTACCGAAAGTGACATAGTAAAAACATCAAAACGGTAAGAAATGTTCTGGAGATAAAAAGGAGAGATCAGCAACGAAACGGATGTAATGGCTACAGTTACTCTTCCTTCTATACCAGCCTTAAAGCAGTAATAATAGCCAGATAACACCACTACCAAAACTGATAGTATTAAAGGCAAAGGCGCAAGGTCAATAACTCTTCCACCAAATGACATGCCTTTGATTATGTACTCAGCCAGAGGCCTGCCGTTATCAGACCATCTCGCATATCCGGCTACACTTCTCGCAAGGTCATCAACATAATAGAAATTTGCCAGTATAATAGGCAGAACATAAAGCCCACCCAAGGCCAGAGATAAATATATCCCATTGCGTTTTAAATAGTCCTGAAATGGATTCATATCACTTCCTTTTCAACACATATCGAGGTCTATTCTTAACCTCAACATAAATCCTGCCTATGTACTCCCCCAAGACGCCAATTCCGATCAGCTGTATGCCGCCAAGAAAAAGAATTGAGACAAGCAGAGATGGATACCCTCTAACAGCATTTCCAAATACGAGAGTGTCGAAAATCATCCACGCGCCGTAAATGAACGCGGCACCTGCAACGAACAGGCCAATGTAAGTCCACATGCGGAGAGGGAAGGTTGAAAAGCTCGTTATCCCCTCAAGCGCCAGGTTCCATAGTTCCATCCGTTGAATTTTGTGCTTCCTGCAACGCGTTCTGCACGGGCATATTCAACGACATCTGTACGGCCGCCAACCCAACTCAGCACGCCCTTCATGAACAGGTTGCGCTCAGGCATGAGCTTAATGTTTTCCACCACCTCGCGAGACATCAGACGGAAGTCGCCAACGTTCTCTTCGATCTGCGGATTGCTGATTTTGTTGTGCAGCTTGTAGAACCATTCAGCGGTTTTTCGTTTCAGCCTGCCATCGGTAGAGCGGTCGGAACGCTTAGCCAAAACCATATCTGCCCCGGCTTGCCATTTCTCTATCAGGTGCGGAATGACCTCAATTGGGTCCTGCAGGTCTACGTCAATCGGGATAATAGCTTCACCAGTAGCGTGGTCCAGGCCGGCGAATAAAGCAGGCTCCTTCCCAAAGTTGCGGGTGAAAGACAAGGGAACCACAAGAGGATCAGCAATAGCCAGTGCGTTTATAATTGATTCTGTAGCATCTTTGCTGCCGTCATTGATGAAGACTATCTCAACTTCATGCTGCTGCAGCCCTTCATATTCCCGAACCGCTTTATAAAAAATCGGTATCGCGTCTTCTTCGTTGAAGACGGGAACGACCAGAGAAATTTTCATTTCGCATCCCTAAAGACAATGAACTTTGAATAGATGAAACCGCACACCAGACTGATGGCGGAAAACAAAATTAAGGTGATGATAGGTGCAAGACCTGACTTGTCAGCCGCCCAGCCAACTGCAGCACTCAGAGATCCCATAAATCCTACGTACAGCATGTAGCGCATGGTTGTCGTTGAGGACTTAAAGGTGAATCTGGCGTTTGCGAAGAAGCTAAATGACACCGCCACTACAAATCCGGCAAAGTTGCCAAGTGCCTGGCCTGTATGAAATGCATAGATGCAAATTGCGAACACAACCCAGTGAATGAGCGTGTTGATGACACCGATTGATGTGTACCTGGCGAATAGCTTTAACATTATATAAATCAGTCAATTCGGAAAGGTCTGAAGTTTAGCACCAGATGACCACTTGATCGACCCTCAAAATTAACGATACTGTATATGCATACAGTTAAAATCGGAGGTGCATTATGGGATTCCCGTCGCCAGCAGCAGACTACGTTGAAGAACGCATATCGCTCGACAAGCGCCTTATCGCGCATCCGGCAGCCACGTACATGATGATTGCTGGCGCGACATATCTGCGCGCCGGGATCATGAAGGGCGCTATGCTTATTGTCGACTCGTCGTTGACGCCGAAAGACGGTTCTCTTCTGGTGTGCACACTTGATGGGCGAGTTCAGGATAATGCGCTACAGGACGCATCCTCAGCCTTATCTGGAAAACCCTGAAAATGGAAGGAGGGAGCCGCTACCATCGAAGGACGAAGTGTCGGATACATCGCGGCCGGTGTTTGGGGTGATCACGTACAGCATCAACGATGCGCGCTCTGGCGAGTTCGATGACTGCCCGGTGATGTGATGGGGCATATGTGGGGCATGAAACAGCACTCGCTCTAAGGTGAACTTAGACGACTAATGTTTTCGACGACTCTAACCATCTGTTATTTAGTGCGCTCTTGGACGATCTTTGTCGTTTATGAAAAATGTATGCTCATGTGATGGGGATGCAGGTTTAAGTATTGAAATGGCTTACAGAGATTTCAAGCGTAGTTTCTTATATAAAGAAAAGTTTACAGGATTACTTATGTTACCAAGAGTTCACGTCGTTAACTCATCACAAGGTAGCTTTCTGACCTTTGGCAATGATGTCATTTCCAATCACCTCTTTACCCAAGACAACTGGGAAAACTGGCTTTTTGCTATTACAGGTGAATTCACCAGAGAGTTCGATAAGCCTATAGTATTCGATCTCGGTGCAAATTTGGGGGCGTATACCGTACCTACAGCGCTCATGCTGAATCAGCAAAATGGTCATGTTTATTCCTTTGAACCACAAAAGGTTGTGTATTATCAGCTCTGCGGAAATATTTTCCTCAATCGCCTCAACAATGTAACAGCCTGAACAAAGGGGTTGGAGCGGCAAATGGGATACTTGAATTGCCAGTGCCTGACTACCACAAAATGTATAACGTCGGTGGTTTTTCCATGATTGAACAATATCGTTCAAACACGGGAGTAGAGGCAGCGATGAGCGATGAAAAAGATGTAGTACAACTAATCAAACTCGATGATCTTTTGTTTGAACAGAAAACTCGATTTTTGAAGATTGATGTTGAAGGTCTGGAACTGGATGTTTTAAAAGGTGCCGTCGGATTCCTCGAGCATAATAATTTTCCACCCTTCTCTTTCGAAGCATGGGACTTACCATGGTTTAATGAACAGCGTGAGGCACTGCTGACTTTTATTCTTGAGCTGGGGTACACAGTAGAACACGTTCAGTTTGATGATTATCTGGCTCATCATCCTAAAAACGAAGCGAAAGTTGATTTCATCCGTGATCAAAATGAGCAGCTAACTCGCGTCGTACGTGTGGCATAGGGGTTATGAGTTATCTGCAATAGTGAATTCGGAAGCCATAAAGAGTTCTCGCTAGAGTTGCGCGCGTTTTAATGCCAAAATGAATTTTTTCATTAACCTGGATTTTTCATGAAAAAGTTAGCATTAACAGGCGCTCTGATAATCCTTGCCGGGTGTGTCCAGGTGGATAACTATCAAGATGTGATCAAACATCCTGTCCCGGCAGATCTGGCAGGATACTGGCAGTCAAAAGGGCCGCAGAGCAGCCTGGTCAGTCCTGAAGCGATTGCCACGCTGGTGGTGACGGAGGAGGGCGATACGCTGGACTGCCGCCAGTGGCAGCGTGTGATTGCCGTGCCTGGTAAGATCATGCTGCGTTCAGACAGCTATTACAACGTCACGCGCAAGCTGGATATCTATCCGCTAGATCGCGACGGCACAACGCTTGAGTATGACGGTATGGAGCTGCAAAAGGTTGACCGCCCAACGGTGGAGTGTGCGGACTACCTGAGCAAGAATTCGCTCAAGAGTAACCTTCCTTAACTTTTTTTGCCGGGTAAGGCGAAGCCACCACCCGGCGCTGTTTCTACAACGCATCCTCAATCACCCACACGCTGACGCTTCCACCTTTGCAGGTAAAGGTGCCTTCGCCATCCGCCGCGGTGGTGACCGTTTCTTCGCGATTGCCGAGAGAATCACGCCACGTTTTGTTGCCGTAGTTTTCACCCAGACAAATCACTTTCTCGCCGTCATCGCCATTCGACATCACCACCACACAGCCAGGATCGTCTTCGGTGCCGCTGCGGCTGAAGGCGATACAGTTTGGGTGATCGAAGAACAGCGTCTGCACGCCGTGGGCAAAACGCTGGCGGGCGAGGATCAGCTCGTGAAGCTGCTCGATGACCGGCATATCAATATGGTAGGTTTCGCCGTCACCGCCCGTATCGTCATAGCTGGCACCGAATAAATCCGGATAAAAGACGCTGGGCACTCCGTTTTCACGCAGCAGGATCAGGGCATAGGCCAGCGGTTTAAACCACGCTTCAACCGGCGCTTCCAGTGCCTGCAAAGGCTGAGTGTCATGGTTGGCAACCAGAGTTACTGCATGGAACGGATCGGCTTCGACCAGGGTGCCGGTAAAGATTTGGCTCATGTCGTATTCCCGACCCTGGCGCGATGCTTCGTGGAATTTCATCTGCAGGGGGGCATCGAACAGCATCGTCTTGCCATCGACCTGGTCAATATAGGCCTGCAGTTTATCCACTTCGTGGGACCAGTATTCCGCCACGATAAACAACGGTTGCGTTGCGACTTCCTGAACGTGTTCAATCCACTCCTTATAAAACCAGGCGGGAATGTGTTTGACGGCGTCCAGACGAAAACCGTCACAGCCAGTTTGTTCCATGACCCAGCGGGCCCAGTATTTGATCTCCTCGGTGACGGCATGGTTGCGAAAATCAATGTTTTCGCCCATCAGGTAATCAAAATTACCCATCTCATCATCAACCTGGTCGTTCCAGCCTTCACCGGTGTAGTCGTTGACGATTTTAAAAATGCCGTCTTCATCGGGGTTTTCAATATGGTCGACGCCGCTGAAGCATTTGTAATCCCAAATAAACTGCGAATATTGCCCGGCACGGGCAGGGAAGGTGTAGCGTGTCCAGGCTTCACACTCAATGATCTCATCGTCGATCTGCGTGCGATCCTGTTCGTTGACGCGCTGAACGCGGACGGGTTCTTTCTCGTCTGCGCCCATTTTGTGGTTAACCACCACATCAAGAAGGACGGCGATCTCATTACTTTTGAGTGCGTCGATGGCCTCCAGCAGCTGAGCTTTATCACCGTACTTGGTGGCGACGCTGCCTTTCTGGTCAAACTCACCGAGGTCGAAGAGATCGTAAGTGTCGTATCCAACCGAGTACCCGCCGGATGCGCCTTTACAGGCTGGCGGCAACCAGATCATATTGATGCCGATTTCGTTAAGATTGGGGGCTAACGCCGTGACCTCTCGCCACAATTCACCGCCCGCAGTAATACCAGTGAAAACATTGTAACAGGGTGGGATTTTTCATCGTCCGTGCTCCAGAAGCCGTTTGGCAGACTTCTGGAGTATGGATGAAGAAATCATAATTGTGTGTCGCGGGTCAAACTTTCTGGATAAAGAATATTTCCTGACAGCTTTCCATAAGTAGATGTTATGGATTGCTGTTTACCGGTTTGATCAATAAGATGGCGGAGCTCTTCCATGCGCATAGCCAGTAACTCTTTAAGTTCGCTTTCATTTTTAAGCACATTTTCAAGCAACAATCTGGCCTGTTCGATATGAAGCTGCGGTGCTGATGTTATCGGATTCTGCGATATATGTTCAATAAGTTGAACATAAGTAATTTCATGTGTGATTAGATCGTCCCACTGACCGGCTTTAGCCAGCTTAAGCATGGAAAGGCTGAGGTTATGTAGCGCCTGCCAGGCGCTAAGTACAGAGTTGGGGGTGTTCATTAAAGATTATCCTGGTGAGAGGAGACATTAGAGCCAATTTGTTTCCACGCGTCAGCAATGTTATTCAATAATTCCTCAACTTCGACGATAGCCCCTTCGTCATTACGTAAATTAGCATATAACAGACGACGAATCATATAGTCATACAGTGCTGCAAGGTTCGCGGAAAGCGGACCTTCGATCTCCATATTCAAACCAGCCTTTAAACCGTTGTCGATGATATTTATTGCTTTCGACAGTGCTTCACCTTTTTCGGCAATACGATTCTCGTTGAGGAAAAGCCGGGCACGGACAAGGCACTGAGTGCCCCGTCAAATAGCATGGTCACAAGTTGATGCGGATTTGCACTCATTACCGCACTTTCAAGACCAATTTGTTGATATGCACGCGCACCAATTTGTGAGTACATAAATATTCCTTAACTGCTGGAAGAACTGAATTGCTGTTTCAGATAGGTAGATGTATTGTTCATTTTGCTCATCAACGTATCCAGATTAGTGAATTGCGCTTTATATCGCGCCATTGTGGCTTCTATGTTGGCTTCCATCGCATCATAACGGTTATCAAGCGTTTTCAGGGTCGTGTTAATACCGTCGGTCGCATTTTTGATAATCCCTTCTTTACCGACGGTCGTGCTCAACATATTGGTGAGCGTCGTGCCCATTTGTGTCGCAAGCCCGGTTGTCTTCCCGTCGCCTGTAAAATATTCCTGGACCGCTTCTGGATTATCCGTTAACGCTTTGCTCAATTTGGTCGAGTCAACTTTAAGATTGCCTAACGAACCGTCTGCACCCGTGGCAGTATCTTGTGTCACACCCAGTTGAGCCAGGATTGCATAAGAGCCTGACTGCACCTCAGTTAATAATCCACGTAATTGTGACTGCACCGAGCGTACCGTACTATCGCCAATTAAAGCGCCATTATTTGCTGACTGGCTTTCACCGGCATCAACCTTTACATATTTCGTGACGGACGTAATTGTCGACTGTAAAGCATTATAAGCCGTTACCCAGTCAGTGATGGCTTTCTGAGTGGTGTCAGCAGCGCGGGTAACATTCAGATTTTCACTGCTCGTGCTTTCATTTTTTAGGCTCAGGGTAATACCCGGCAGTGCATCAGTGATAGTGTTAGTTGAACGCTCAATCGTAATGTCGTTGATAATAACTTGCGAGTTTTGAGATGCCGTTTGTTGATTCATCACCCCTGTGTGGTTGATGAATCATATCCAATGATACTCTGTAATGTGCTATCGCCCGTCACGCTCACCGTCATATCATTTGCTGTACCAGATGTTTTTGATGTCAGCATTAAGGTGTAGTCACCGTCTTTCGCTTTAATGACCGTAGCCGTTACGTTTCCGTTCGCTTTATTGATCGCACTAGCGATTCCATTTAACGAGGTATCGGAATCATCAAGTGTAACGGTTAACGGCTTTGTCGAGCCTGCTTGTCCAATGGTAATAGTACGGGTTCCACCCGTTGTTGTGCCAAGTTGCGAGGTCGCGCTAGTCTGGCTGGCAGTGGTCAGCACCTGCGCTTTTGCCAACGATTTGACCTGAACGGTATAGCTACCGACGGTGGCGCCCGTGGCTGTGGTTGCGTGAAGGAGTTATTGGTTGATCCTACGGCTGTTGCGTTCCATGTGTCAGTTTTAGAAAGCGCTGCAGTAGCGGTATTGAGCGTTTGCATCGCACTTTGCAGCTTACTGAACGCACTGAGCTGCGCGTTATAAGAGGTTTGCTGATTCGTTATTGTCGTTAATTTTGTTTTTTCAGCGTTTTCAAGATTCGTGTAGAGCGTCTGTAGATCCAAACCTGAGCCTACGCCAAGACTACTGATTGTTGCACTTGCCATTAGATTGTTTCCTATCAATATTGCGGTAGGAGATGTGTTTGATCTTGGAAATGGATATCGTATTACGGTAAAAAATGATTGTATGGACGGAGAAGGGTATGGAAGATCAAAGGAAGATGATGAAAAAATGGAACAGTTG
>ENA-OQHY01000837-OQHY01000837.1-human-gut-metagenome-genome-assembly--contig:-NODE-837-length-15498-cov-3.581940_pt1 | contig 15498 bp, 14 predicted proteins | sample MGYA00242570_ERZ504733 | MGnify/ENA primary metagenome ERZ504733 (study PRJEB26092, sample SAMD00036219) | human gut metagenome | host: Homo sapiens | study: EMG produced TPA metagenomics assembly of...
GAGCAATAAGCAGTGGGTGGGACTTACTTGTATCAGGAGGGGTACAAGCCCCTCCTGATAAACTGCGGAGCAGTTATTCGGTTATGAGCAAGTAGCGAAAGCGGATTGCGAATATCCGATTGACTTTTATCTTCTTGCATCTTCAACAGCTTTGTACATTGCCATGATATTCTGAGGAGGAACATCGCCGAGGATGTTGTGCTCCTGGTTGAATACGAATCCACCATCCTGGAAGAAGATATCGATCATGCGTCTGCAATAATCGTAAACCTCTTTTTCGGTTCCCATGTTCAGAATTTTCCTGGTGTTGCAGCCGCCACCCCAGAAGGTGATATCCTTGCCGTATTCCTGTTTCAGTTTGGCAGGATCCATGTTAGCTGCAGAAGTCTGAACCGGATTAAGAATATCGAAGCCGGCTTCTGCCAGATCACCGATCACCGGGAAAATGGAACCACAGGAATGAAGGAAAGTCTTCATGCTGCTGTGTTTATGTACATACTCATTGATCTTGGTATGATACGGCTTGAATAAGGTGCGGTATTTTTCCAGGGACATGAACATGTTGTTGTTCATTCCGAGGTCATCACCGAAACGGACGATATCTACGATTCCGTCAAGGTACTTACATGTGTTTTCCAGATTTTTAAGATGGCGTTCCAGAAGCTGGTCATTAAGTGCAAGAACCTGCTCCGGTTCCTCATAAATATCCATGAGATAATTTTCCATTCTGCGAAGGAAAGTTCCCCATTCGAAGAAGTTGCATCCGCAGGTTATCATCAGGGCACGGTCTGTGCTGTTCTTCAGTACCAGACATCTCTCACGAAGTGTTTCCCAGAAATATTTTTCGCTGGAATGATCCCATGGACTGTGAACCATAGCACTCCAGATAACTTTTCCCATCTCTTTATCCAGATCATTGTAGTTTTCCGGATAATCTTCTTTATATGGGAAGTACTGCTGGTCAAAACACATTCCGCCGTTTGGCATCTTGGCAATAAGTGTGCCTTCGCAGTCAAAATATTCATAAGAGCCATCTTTGTTATGTCTCGGCCTGAACCAGCCTGGCCACTGTGCGGCAACGCCGTTTGATAAGGTTACATCGTACCAGTCGGAGTCTTCTGTGTTAAATACACGGCCAACGTCAAGAACGTCAGCTCCGATGATATCAAGAACCTAGATTTCAGGCTGAGCTACCTGCTGTACAACATCGTAAATACGGTTGTGACCTGTTGTGATTCCAAGATATTCTTTCAATTTTCCGTAAGCCATACCACTGATTCCGCACTTACGTTGCTTCCCAGATCCATAGGAAGCGAATCTGGATTCTGATGATTGATCGACGCCATTACACGTTCTCTTGGTGTCATTTTCATATATTTTTACCTCCTGTAGTTTTTCATCTGCTTCAACTTATAACTACATTATGTGAAAAAAAAGTGCGTGTTTCAATACGGTTGCCGGAATAAAAATCTAAACGTTTTACTACGAATTTTACCATATTAAATGAAGCGGATCTCATAGTGCTTATAATGAAAAACAGATAAAAACAGAGAGAAAAACGACGAAACAGAGGCGTTTGAAGGGACATAAAAATGATAACATTAAAAGACGTTGCAAGGGAAGCAGGTGTATCCATAGCAACCGTTTCCTGTGCACTGAGCGGAAAGAAAGCAGTCCGTCCGGAAACCTATACAAAGATAATGGACGCGGTGGAGAAGCTGAAATATATTCCGAATTATTCTGCCAGAAATCTGAAAAAAAAAGCCAGCAATATGGTAAGCGTGCTGCTTCCGGGAATGAGGAGCCAGTTTTACTCAGGGCTCTTTGACGGAATATCTTCTTATCTTCAATCCCATGGATATTCCATTAATATTGCGTTTTCCAATGATTCCGCAGATGTGGAATGTACAAAGATCGACGAATTTATTACCCAGAATTCAGCAGGCTTATTATCGTGACAACACAGCCCGGTAATACAGCTTTTTTTCAGAACCATATTATGGATTATCAGATTCCGGCGGTTTTTGTTGAGCGTGAGCCGGATTCGGTGTTCTGTAATTATGTAGGATTTCGTCATTACGATACCTTTTACAGCATAACAAAACAGGTTCTGGAACAGGGATACCGGGATATCAGTATTGTTTGTGGTCCGCTTGAGTTTTCTTCTGAGCGGAATTATGTCCGGGCATGCAGAGATGCCATGGAAACACTGGGAGAAGATTTGGCACCGGAGAAGATATGTGCGACAAATTTTACCAGAGAAGATGCATTCAGCAGTTTTATGAAAATTTTTTCCGGAAAGCCGCCGGAGGTTTTGCTGTCAACAAGTCGTGAGATCACATATGGAATTCAGACTGCCATGGAATACTGTGGATTGCGAACCCCGGAGGATATTGTTCTGATCAGCTGTTCCGAAGAATCCTGGATCAATATCAATCAGAATGATGGTGTGATTAAAATTTCCAGAAACAGTACTGTTCTGGGGGAGCAGGCAGCCAGGATACTTTTGCAGAATATCCATAACCCAAGGCTGTATGAGCAGACTATACAGGAGATTGATTTTTCGGAAAAGGATATCCGGCTTGTGAGTCTGCCGGAAAAAGCAAAGCAGCAGAAACAGAGCTTCCGGATATCCTGCAAAGAGAAAATCCGTTTTCTGGCAGTGGACAATCCGACTATCCAGGCACTGCAGCTTCTTACCGGACATTTTGAAGCGGAAACCGGGATTCAGGTAGAGTTTCACTGTGTACCTCAGAACCAGCTGCTTTCCATGATCTCGGAGTCCTGCTCTACACTGACGCAGACCTATGATTTTTATACTTATGATGTTCCGTGGCTGGAATATATGGTTCAGAATATGTGTCTTGCAGATATTTCTTCCTTTATTGAAAGTGACAGCTTCAGAAAGGATCAGTTTTTTCAGTCAGGTTTCCAAAACTGCCAGTTGAACGGACGGTATTTCGGAATCCCGGTGAGCGGAGGAACACAGCTTCTTTTCTACAGAAAAGATCTGTTTGAAAACAGGGAGCTTCAGGCTGAATATCAGAAAAGGAGTCTGATATCACTTCGGGCACCGAGAACATGGAAGGAATTTAATGATGTGGCTGCTTTTTTTACAAGGAAGGAGAATCCTGCGTCACCTACAGAATACGGAGCTTCTTTTGCGGGAGCGATCGATGAAGAACTGGCACCGGAGATCCTGATCAGGCTATGGGCCTGTGGCGGAAAGCTGTGGGATAATTATCATAGACCAACCTTTCATACGAAGGAGAACAGAATGGCTTTTGAGAGTATTCTCCACACGCTGGATTACATACCGGAGAAAGATATGAACAGATCTATCACTCAGACAGTAGATGATTTCTGTACAGGCAGGACAGCTATGCTGATCACATATTCAGAGTTTGCCCATGGAATAAACCGGCGGGTGAAAGAGAATGTATCCGGTCGGATCGCTTCCGGTATGGTTCCGGGAAAAGCACCTGCCAGTGTAGGCTGGAATCTGGGACTGAATCCTTTTTCCTCACACAGAGAAGCTGTCTGCCAATTTTTTTCCTGGCTGTGCAACAGTGATACGAATCTGTATCTGACTATACTGAATGGTGCGTCAACAGTTGTAACACCGTACCGCAACAGTGAGCTTCTGAAGCTGTATCCCTGGTTGATCAGCACTGAGGAGAGCCTTCAGTATGCAAAAAGACGAAACAGTCCGTATCGAAAGAATCGCCTGATCATTCCTGTAGAGCAGATTGAGAAGATCATGTGTCAGGCCCTGCGAAAAACATATCAGGGAGATATCTCTGTTGAGGAGGCACTGAAAGCAGCACAGGAAGAGGCGGATCACCTGTTCAGCATGTATGGATATCCAACGATCCACGAAATATTCAGAAGATGATGAAAAATTACGTATAATAATTTTTGTAATATGCAATATACACAAGAATAATTGTGGAAAAAGTTGTAATTATTGTGAAAAAATAGTATAATCAACGAAAAAATACACGAAATACAGACAAAATCACATATAATCACGGGGCAATGTACAGATGGGAGGGGAAGAAAATGTATACACTTCTGATTGCTGATGATGAACCTCTTATCCGCAATGGGGTGAAAAAGATCATAGACTGGGAATCTCTGGGATTTTCGGAAATTTTTCTTGCGGAGGATGGACAGGAGGCACTGGATATCATACGGAAAATCATGTGGATCTTGTACTGACAGATATTGTGATGCCGTTTATGGATGGTCTGGAACTGACGGAGATTCTTTCAAGGGAATTTCCGCAGATCCATGTTGTGATTCTTACAGGACATGAGGATTTTCAGTATGCACAGAAATCTGTTGGACTTGGAGTGAAGAACTATATCCTGAAGCCTATCGGTGCCGAAAGCCTTTATAAGGAAATGAAGGAGATCTGCGAGAAGCTTCATATAGAGAACAGTCAGAGACAGTATATCCAGTCAATGAAGAATCAGCTTCGCCAGAGTCTGCCTGTACTTCAGGAACAGACACTAAACAAGATCGTCTGTTCTGCAGACCGTAATCTCAGGCTGTATCTGGAGAGGGCAAAAAGTCTTCAGCTGGATATGAGCCAGGCACCATATGAGATTGGAGTCATGGATCTTGATATGGAGAATATTTCAGGGGCAGATTATGATCTTTATCTTTTTGCATCGCGGAATATTGTGAAAGAATGTCTGGGAAAAGAACATTATGTTTTTGAAGATGGAAAAGACAGAGTGGTAATTTTGTTTCGCTGCGGTACACTTGAAGCAGAATCGCATGATCTTATTTATGATGTCCTCTGTATTATCCAGAAGTCTATCTATAACACGATCCGGCTGAAAACCACCTGTGCACTGGGGACAACGGCAACCACCCTGGATGAATTGAACCGGGCCTACCGCAATGCGAAGAAAGCACTGGAGTGTAAATATTCACTGGGAAGCAATAATGTTTATGATATTGAAGACCTGAATTATCTGGAGCGTTCCTTCTATTATCCGCAGCAGGAACTTCACCATCTTACTAAAAGTATCATGATCGGCAATACGGAAGAAATCGAACGAGCAGTACGTTCTGTATTTCATGATAATGGAAAGGACGGTTCCCTTTCCGGAAAAAATGTCAAGGTTATTTATATGGAGGCAATGAATGCGCTTTTGAGAGAACTTGCCGGGCTTAAGGATATTCCGGATGAAATGTGGAACAGAGGTTTTGTACTATACCAGGAATTTGAAACATACAGTTCCCTGAGAGAGATGGAGGATGAGCTGATCCGGTTTGCATGCAGTATCCGTGACGAAATGAATTCTGCTCAGACAAACAGCGGAATGCAGGTTATTGACAAGGTGAAGGATTATGTAATGAGAAATTATAGAAATCCGGAGATTTCCCTTACATCAGCAGCGGAATTCGCATCTGTCAGCACAGGATATTTAAGCGGACTCTTCAAAAAAGAAGCGGGAACGAATTTTGTAAAATATCTTACAGATGTCCGTATGGAAAAATCCATGCAGCTGCTTCGATCAACAGATATGAAAACCTATGAGATTGCTTATGAAACAGGATTTTCCAATCCTCATTATTTCAGTGTTTCTTTCAAAAAATATACAGGAATGTCTCCTTCCGAGTTCAGGGCAAAGGAGTAAGCCATGAAGAAAAAACAGAAAAGCAGCCTGAAAAACCGGGCCCTGAGTCAGACAGCGGTGCTGATCATTGTTACCATGTGCATTATGGTTACTGCTTTTTATATGGTCTTTCACTCAAGGGCATTTAATGAACGGGGAAAGTACGAAGAAGAAAATCTGGTAAATATGGAAGCCTATCTGAACAGCTATCTGGAGGAAGTGGACTCCATTGCAAAAAATGTAAATTATAATTATTATCTTCAGGATTATTTGGAAACTGTGATCAAAGAAGAAGATGATTATGTGGATGGCGGAATTGGAAAAAATATGCGTTCTTATGAGATGAGCTCCCAGGCATTCAGTGACACCTTACTTTCCAGGGCAGATATTTCCTCTATTATGATTTTTGGAAAGAAAAAAATGCTCCTGAACAGATCTATGTATACCTATCAGAGGGTCGCGTTGGATTATTCCAAGCTGGACTGGTATGCGAAGGCAGTGGCAAAGCCGCAGGATGCGATTATCACAGGACCTAACAGACATTCATTTTTTGACACAGATGATGAGATGATCTCACTGAGCAGGGAAGTCCAGAGCTATGAAAACGGAACCTTCCGAGGTGTGATCCTGATCAATCTGAATATGAATAAGATCACGGAAATCTGTAATTCTTTTCAGGAAAAACAGGAAAATTTTATATGTATTATAAATGATAAGGGAGAGCTGGTTTATGAGCAGCAAAATGGAAAAGAACGCTTCGCCTTTGATGAGAAGGAAAACCGTCAGAAGCTGAATACAGCGCTTGAGAGAATGAAGGAGAGCTGTTTCAGGCTGAACTACAGAGGAGAGAAATACCTGGTAACCAGAACCGATATGAAAACAACAGGGTGGACTCTGGTAAGTATGGTTCCGTACAAGTCTGTGATGGCAGAAACAATGGCAATCAGTGGGGTAATGATCCTGGCTGTGGTCATTACTCTTATAGTAACCCTGCTTCTGCTTAACCGGATTCTTACAGGAGTAGTAAAGCCTCTGAAAAAACTGGAAAAATATATGGTTCAGGTTAATCCGGATAATATGGATCAGCGTATGGAAATTCTTACAGACGATGAGATCGGACATTTGTCAATGAAATTTAATCAGATGATGGACGTATCCGGAATCTGAAAGAGCAGGTGATCGAAGAACAGGAAGATAAGCGAAAGTACGAGCTTCAGGCTCTGCAGGCACAGATCAATCCGCATTTTCTGTACAATACGCTGGATTCCATTATATGGATGGCAGAGACAAATGACTCAAATATCGTGGCAATGACAGAAGCACTGGCAAAACTGTTCCGGATATCCTGAACAAGGGAAATGAAGAAATCTCTCTGGAAAGGGAGCTGGAGCATGTGAAAAATTATCTGATCATTCAGAGTATGCGTTATGCAGATAAATTTACATATGAAATTTCAGTGGATCCTGGTGTGGAACGTTGCAGGACGATAAAGCTGATCCTGCAGCCGATAGTGGAAAACTGTATTTATCATGGCATCAAAAAGAAACGAGGAACAGGAAAGATCACTATCCGGGCGTACAGGCGGGAACAGAATCTGATCATAGAAGTCAGCGATGACGGATGCGGAATGCCGAAAGAAATAAGCAGAAAAATCCTGTCTGATGAGATCGAATCTGAGAATATCAGCGGTTCCGGAATCGGAGTCAAAAATGTAAATGAGCGCATCCAGCTCCGTTTTGGAAAGAAATACGGTTTGAGCTATTCATCAGAAGAAGGCGTTGGAACGACAGTAACTTATGTTCTTCCATATAATGAGGGGAGGCAGTATAATGAATAAGAAACATATGAAAAAAGGCTCCTGATTTTTGCGACGGCAATTTTGATGATAATAATAACACAGTAACTGTTCAATTTATGAAACAGAAGTCAGATCTGAGGCAGCCGGTATAAAAACGCAGCAGGAAACAAAGAAAAAAAATAATCGGTGCCACCTTTGCATCCAGTCAGGCCAGTTATCAGTATGCTATTGGAAATCTTCTTGTTGCAGAAGCAGAGAAAGATCCGGATTATAAACTGGAAATCCAGTATGCAGAATGGAATGTAAAAAACAGGAAGAGCAGATGAGGGATTTTATCCGGAGAAAAGTTGATGCCATCATTTTTTGTCCGGTTAATGCGAAATCCTATCTGAATGTACTTCGCGAGGCAAAGAACGCCGGAATCCCTGTGATCAATCTGAATATGAAAGTGGATACTGTATCTGCGGAATATATTACAACTTATGTAGGGGCAAGTATGTCGGAAGAGGCTGATCTGGCAGGTCAGTTGGTGTGGAATGTCTTAATGGAAAAAAAGGAAAAGTGGGAATCATCGAAGGTTCTCAGGGAACAGATCCCCAGATTTACAGAACACAGACATTTCTGGAATATCTGTCCAGTTATCCGGACGTTGAAGTTGTGGGGATTGAAGAAGCCAACTGGTCCCGGGCAAAAGCAGGTCTGGCAGCATCCAGACTTCTTTCCCAGAATCCGGATATCAATGTATTTTACTGCCATGACAGCAATATGGCACTGGGAGTTTATGATATGCTGAAGGCAAGGGGAATACAGGACAAGATCCAGGTGATAGGAATCGGAAATGAAACAGAGCATATGGAAGCGGTAAAGAGTGGAAAGCTTTATGGTATTGTCACCCAGCCGCCGGAATACGAGGCGGAATATGCCTGGAGCTGTGCAAAAAGAGCAGCTGACGGAGAGGTTCTGCGTCTCTGGTATAAAAACCTTGTGGTGAGCCTTACAAAGGAGAACGTAGACAGCTATTTCAGCCCCGTAATAGATTAAAAAATGAACAATATCTGATGTGAAAAATAAGACTAAACCGATGAAAAAATTGAATTTCAATTTTCATCGGTTTTTCTTATTATACTAATAAATACTTCGTAATGATCGGACTTATTACTCAGGAAGGTGAACTGACATTGGCGGAGGTGTCATTCATGGGAAAGGAGATAAATATGAGCAGTGGAGTAAACAGCACGGGACAGATATACGCTCTGGATATGCAGAAGGTTTCAAAACGTTTTCCAGGTACGCTGGCTGTTGATAAGGTAGATTTCCGTGTGAAAAAAGGTGAAGTGCATGCTCTGATGGGAGAGAATGGTGCGGGAAAATCAACTCTGATGAAAATGCTGAACGGTTTGTTTAATGACTATACAGGAGATATCTACATTAACGGAGAGAAGAAACTTCTCCATTCCCCTACAATGGCCAAGGAAGCAGGAATCGGAATGGTATATCAGGAGCTTTCTCTTGCAAGAAGAATTTCCATTTATGAGAATCTTCTGGTGGGAAGACTTCCTAAGAAAGGTATTTTTGTAGATAAGAAGAAAGCAATTGAAGAGTCAAAGAAACTTCTTGCAAGAGTAGGACTGGATTATATTGATCCGACTATGGATGTTTCTGAGATCAGTCAGTGCGAAGCACAGCTTGTCGAGATTGCGAAAACTCTTGGTTTTAATCCATCCATTATTGTTATGGATGAGCCCACATCCGCTCTTTCAAGCGATGAGGTTGAACGCCTTTACAAGATCATCCGTCAGCTGAAGGCAGAGGGGCTTGCAGTGGTTTATATTTCCCATCATCTGGCAGAGATCTTTGAGATCGCAGACAATGTTACAGTTATGAGAGATGGTAAGCTGGTAGGCTCCTGTGCAGTATCCGATACAAATCCGGATAAACTGGTAGAAATGATGGTAGGAACTCCGGTAAAGAATTTCTATGAGAACCATAAATCCATGGTACAGGATGAAGTTGTACTGAAGGTTGAAGATTATACACACTGGGGATTTTTCCATCATGTAAACTTCGAGCTTCATAAAGGTGAAGTACTTGCCATCTGCGGACTGGCCGGGGCAGGAAGAACAGAGATCGCAAGGGCGCTGATCGGTGTGGATAAGGCTGACGGAGGAAAAGTCTATATACATGGAAAAGAGACACATTTCAGGAACTTCGGAGAAGCTATCGCCGGAGGACTTGGATATCTGACAGAGGATCGAAAAGTCGTAGGTCTGGCACTGAACCAGACAGTTGGTGATAATGTGACCTCCTGTATTATTGATCGGAATTCCAACGGTATTTTCTACAACCAGAAGAAACTGAACGGACTGATTGATGAGAAGATCAATGAGATGAGCGTTTATCCGGCAGACAGAGACCGTCTGGTAAACAGCTTCTCCGGTGGAAACCAGCAGAAGGTGCTGATGGCCAAATGGCTGGCAGCTGGTGTTGATATCCTGATCCTAGATGAACCTACACGAGGTGTTGATGTTAATGCCAAGCAGGTTATCCATAATGTAGTTAAAGATTATGTATCAAAAGGCAATTCCGTAATTCTTCTTTCTTCAGACCTTCCGGAAGTTGTGGGACTTGCAGACAGAGCAGTGATCTTACGTGAAGGACATACGATTGGAATGATCCGGAAAAAAGATATGACGGAAAATTCAATACTGATTGCAGCTAATGGGGAGGGAGAGTTCGTATCATGTCAGAAGTAAATAAAAATGGAAATACTGCCGCTCCAAAGGTAGATACAAGAAAAACAGAGATCAACAAAGCCAGCCTGATTTTTAATCAGCTTGGCATCTGGATCATTGTTGCAGGACTTATCATTCTGGGAATGATCATTTCCAAAGGACAGTTCTTCGGAAAAAGTAATATCCAGTCTATTCTGGAAGCAGTAGCCCTGACCGGTATGGTCTGTGCAGGACTGTTCTACGTTACATATTCAGGAAACATGACCGATATGTCTGTGCCGATCACAATGGCATTCGGCGGAGTTATGGCAGTACAGTGCATTAACTTCGGTTTTGTGGGATCTATCATTGCAGGACTTCTTGCAGGTGCCCTGATCGGTCTGATCAACGGTTTCATGATCGGTAAGATGAGAGCCAACGCCATCATCTGGACACTGGCGGTAAATCTTTTGATATCCGGTGTCATACGAGTAGTATGGCAGGGAAAAATGCTCTACGCAGAGGATATCGCGAAAGAGAGCATGCAGTCATCTGCTGAGAAGTTTTACGCGATTTCCAGAACCTATATCGGCGGAGCGATCTCCCTGATGGCAATCGTTATGCTGGTTATGTTTGTGATCTCATGGGTGATTCACACAAAAACAGCATTCGGACAGAAACTGAAGATCATCGGTACCAATTATGAAGTAGCGAAATTTTCAGGAATCAACTGTACAAAACAGATCATTATCGCATATGTGATCAATGGTCTCTGCAGCGCAACAGCTGGTATCTTTTATGCAGCTCTCAGAAAATGTGCTTCCTACGAAAACGGAACCGGTTATGATTTTGATGCTCTGACTGCGATCCTTCTGGGTGGCGTTTCCCTGAACGGTGGAAAAGGAAGTATTGTTGGAACCTTCGGTGGTGTTCTTGCTTATGGTATCCTCAACAATATTCTTTCCTGGATCGGTCTTGGGACATACACCAAGTATCTTGTCCAGGGTATCGTATTCCTGTTCATCGTATGGTTAAACACACATTCAAACAGAAAGTTGGGTAAAGCATGATGGAGAAGAAATTTAAGCTGAATGCAGCAATGATCAACAAAAACCGCGCATTTTTATTACTTGCGATCGTACTTTTCTGTGGACTGTTTGTGGACAATTTCTATACAGCCTACAATATCCGGGCAGTAACAGGTAACGGAAGTCTTGTTATCTGGCTGGGACTTGGATTTACTATCGTCCTCATTGCAGGGCATATGGATATGACAGTTATGTACATGTCTACCTTTGCAGCACTTCTTACACTTGGGCTTCACAGCAACCAAAAGCTTCCGTGGGCAATCTGCATTCTCATCGGTGCTCTGATGGGTGTTGTAAACGGCCTGATCATGGGACTGCTTGTTACAAAGCTGAAGATCCACGCATTTATCGCAAGTATCGGTATGCAGCTGGTTCTCAAGGGAATCATGTATGTGTACTGTAACGGAAGTGAGCTGAGTATCGGAAGAGATTATGATCTGAATGAGAAGCTGAATAATCAGCTGCTTCCATTTCTTCCATTCTCAACGTACTTTATTATCACAACACTTTTTGTAATCCTGGTAATTGTAATTCTTCGTTACACAAGACTTGGAAGAAATATCCATATGGTAGGTGGTAATGCAGAGACAGCATGGCTTGCAGGTATCCACAGTGACCGTGTTGTAATAGCAGCATTTATCATTTCCGGACTTGCAGCAGGACTTGGCGGAGCATTGAACGGAATCTATTCCGGCGCGGCGAATGTAACCATGGGTGAAAAAGGAATCTCACCTTTCTATATGGCATTTACAGCAACTGTTATCGGTGGAACAGATATCTACGGCGGCAAAGGAAGCGTAGGCTGGACCTACATTTCTCTTCTGATGATCGCGTTCCTGAAATCTCTCTGTAAATCCACAGAGCTTCAGGTACTGGTTATCGGTGCAGCACTTGTGCTTTGCCTGATCTATGAGACAGTTGCAAAATACAATAAAGATAAGATCCTTGGACGTCGTCCGAATCTTCATCTGGAACATCTCAAAGAGATGAAAGGTGCAAAATAAGTAACGAAAATAACAGGGGGAATTAAAAGCGGAGGGAGCTTTTAATAAAATAAAAACTATATAAGGTATAGGAGGAAGAAAACATGATGAAAAAGAGACTGGCGGTTCTGTTATGTGGTGCTATGTTGTTAGGTACGGGGGCTGTAGCATTTGCAGAGGAGAACACAGACGCCCAGGCAACTGAGGCAGAGGCAAGTGATGAGAGTGCAGAAGAGGAAGCAGTAGAAGTTCCGGACGCTGCAAAAGATTCTTACGACAAACTGCAGGAAGCAGAAAAAACATTAAAAACAACAGATGACCATCTCATGATGGAAGCACCGCTTAGCTTCGATGTTCCGGAAGTAGACGGAGATGCTGCATATTGTGAAGACAATTACGAAGAGACAGATGCCAATCACTGGCATTACAAAGAGTATCTTGACTGGGACGAGGCAAATGATGCAAAATTCCCGGAGTCACCGGCAGATGGACAGGAAGGCAAAAAGTATCCTGATCGTTCATGGTGCACATGCCTGGACAACATGCTACACAGAGGCTTTCCAGAAAGCATGTGATGCAGTCGGAATGGAAGTAACTGTTTATGATCCAAACTGGGATCAGGGAAATCAGGACAGCTACATTGACCAGGCGATCAACGAGCATCCGGATGCAATCGCATTGATTCCGCTTTCCGCTGACCATGCAACACAGCAGTTCAAGAAGATCACAGACGCTGGAATCCCGGCATTCTGTGTAAATACAACACCAGAAGCAGAAGCTATGAACTACATCATTTCCTACACTGGCCCGAATGACTGGTACCAGATGAGAACACTTGCGATATGCTTGGTGAGAAGATGGAAGGCAAAGGAGGAGTTGCTTATATTACACATAACGTAGGTGGATCTCCTTACTATGCACGCTGCTATGGACCTATGACAGAGCTTGCTGAGAAATATCCGGACATCGAGACACTTGATATCCAGTCTCCTGGATTCGAGGCTTCCAAGGTTAAACAGGTCGTATCCGACTGGATCACAAAATATGGCGATAAATTAAATGCAATCGTTCTTGCAGATGATTCTGACCAGGCTATCGGTGCAGCTGAGGCTTGCGAGGCAGCAGGACGTGACGATATCGTAATCGTTGCAGCTGGTATCTCCAAACAGGGTCTTGACCTTGTAAAAGACGGAAAACTTTATGGTATGTCCTATCAGACCTGCCAGGGTGATGCCGGTCTTGCAGTTCGTACAATCTCCGAGTGGTTCTGCGGCATTGATGTAAACCGTGTAAACTATCTGAGAACAGACGTTGTTACTTCTGAGAACACAGCAGACTTTGAGCCGTGCCAGTGGTAATAAAAAAGAATAAACATGTCTGCTGATGCGGACGCCTGGATGCCGTCTCCTTTGTGGGAGGCGGCATTTTCAAACTGTGGATTGTGAAGAGCTTATGCAGCAGTGGTTTGTGTGGACTTGAATAATGGAGGTAATGGGATGAAAGCAGAAGAAGTTAGAATCTCCGAATGGGAAGGATATCAGAGAAAAGATTTTAAACTGGATGGCCATGAGTGTATCCTGGTCATGCCGAAAGAAGTGCATCCGGGAAAACCATGGGTATGGCGCGCAGAGTTTTTCGGAGCTTTTGATTATGCAGACAGAGCACTTCTTGAGAAAGGCTGGCATATTGCATATATGATGATCAGTGACATGTACGGATGCCCGGAATCATAAGCCTTATGGAAATGTTTTATCAGTATATCATAGAGGAAGAAGGCCTTAATAAAAAAGCAGATCTTTTTGGCTTCAGCCGGGGCGGTCTTTATTCTGTCAATTATACGGTGAAAAATCCTGAAACGATCTCCACACTGTATCTGGATGCGCCGGTTATGAATGTGACGAGCTGGCCGGGAGGATATGGAGCAAGTGAGCGTTATTCGAAAGAATGGGAAGAGTGTAAGGCGGTTTATCATCTCACAGATGAGAATGCCTGGAGTTTAGGGGGAATCCTTTGGATAAAATGCCTCAGCTTCTTAAAGCGGGGATCAGGATCATGCTGGTAGCGGGTGCGGTTGACAGTGTTGTGCCTTATCAGGAAAACGGTGCTAATCTGGCCAGATATTATGAGGAAAACGGCGGCCAGATCAAAGTGATCGTAAAACCGGACTGTGACCATCATCCGCACAGTCTGGAAGATCCTGCACCGATCGTAGAGTATATTGAGAAAAATTTTGAGGAGAATGAGAGATAAGAATACTTAAAAACAAGTATATCTACCAGAAAGTAATCATAAACAGCCAGAAATTAAGAATTGCCGGGGTCGGATAACAGGAGTACAATGTAGTCAATTCAAAAAGCAATTACAATTAAAGAAATGCAAAGGCGCATTTGTTGTAGAAATACAGCAGATGCGCTTATTTTTTTAACCGATGAACTGACTGCGAAGCAGATATTCGGTTATGTGCAGGTGGGAAAGTGGATTGCGGATATCCGTTTGTTCCACGGGAGCAGAAAGAGGGGGAATGTATTATGGCAAAGAGCGAACAGGTAATCAAAGATCTTGATAGAGTGATCGGACTGATCAACACAGATATGAAAGATATTCCGGCAGAGGAGAAAAAACAGATGGTGGCAGATACCATTGATCATTTTGACAACTATGTAAGCCCAGGCTGGCTGAAATACCGTAAATCTGTTTCTTCTGATTCTGAACAGGGCGCAGTTCTTGAGCGGCAGGATGAAGGGGCTTACTGCTATGGGCTGAACGGAGAAAAATTTATCGACTGTCTTGGCGGATTTGGTATTTACACCTGTGGTCACAGAAATCCGGAGATTCTGAAAACCGTAAAAGGCAGCTTGATATCAGGCACTTCATTTTCAGGAGCTTCTTGATGGTTCATCTCCACATATGCGAAGTATGCAGAAATCAGCTCGGCACAACGTTTCATCCTAAGCACCGCAGTATACAGCCAAAAGTCAACCGCGTTACACATCGAAGATGTAACGCTCATTCCATGCCCAAGAGGGCGGGGTTCCTTCGGGCTTCGGAACTCTGAGATGGCCTTCCCCTGCGCTGTCCACACGGAAAGTGTGATGTGCGTCAGCACCCTCAAGCTGGGATCTTATCATATTGTAGCAAAAATAAAGAAATTCCCCATACAAAATAAAAAACAAAATAAACGAAAAAAATTGAATTTTATGGTTGACAAGCAATAACTCTCAGTGGTATTATAACTGAGCTGTCGCAAATTAATTGTTTTTGAAAAACAAACAATTAAAAAGAATT
>ENA-OQHY01000839-OQHY01000839.1-human-gut-metagenome-genome-assembly--contig:-NODE-839-length-15489-cov-1.564380_pt1 | contig 15489 bp, 22 predicted proteins | sample MGYA00242570_ERZ504733 | MGnify/ENA primary metagenome ERZ504733 (study PRJEB26092, sample SAMD00036219) | human gut metagenome | host: Homo sapiens | study: EMG produced TPA metagenomics assembly of...
ATCCGCTTCCGCGATATTCAGGCCCAGCCGCGGAAAATTATCTCCAGCCCCACCTGGTCGGGCCTTGAGAGCGAGCATGTTCTCCTATAACGCCGGTTATACCACGTTCACGAGCTTATTCCCTTGGCGCACCCTTTCCGGTCGTCAGCAGCTGTATCAGGACCATCCGTGGATGCGCGCGTTCGGGGAAAGTCTGGTGGCCTATCGCCCACCGATTGATACCCGAAGCGTTAGCCATATGCGCGAAATCCGCCGAACGGCTTTCCTGAGAAGGCGCTGAACTTCCTGACGCCACACCAGAAATGGGGCATTCACTCGACCTACAGTGAAAACCTGCTGATGCAAACGCTGTCACGCGGGGGGCCTATCGTCTGGATCAGCGAAACCGATGCCAGAGAGTTAGGCATTGAGGATAACGACTGGATCGAAGCCTTCAACGCCAACGGGGCCCTGACCGCCCGGGCAGTGGTGAGCCAGCGCGTCCCGCCGGGCATGACCATGATGTACCACGCGCAGGAACGTATCCTGAATATTCCGGGTTCAGAAGTCACCGGTCGTCGCGGCGGGATCCATAACTCGGTGACGCGCGTCTGTCCCAAACCGACACACATGATTGGCGGCTACGCCCAGCTGGCGTACAGCTTCAACTATTACGGCACCGTCGGCTCTAACCGCGACGAGTTCATCATGATCCGCAAAATGAAAAACATTAACTGGCTGGATGGCGAAGATCGGGATCAGGTACAGGAGGCGAAAAAATGAAAATACGCTCACAGGTTGGAATGGTGCTGAATCTCGACAAATGCATTGGCTGTCACACCTGCTCGGTCACCTGTAAAAACGTCTGGACCGGGCGTGAAGGTATGGAATATGCGTGGTTCAACAAACGTCGAAACCAAACCGGGGATTGGCTACCCGAAAAACTGGGAAGATCAGGATGAGTGCAAGGCGGCTGGTACGCGGGTCACCGGCAAGCTGACACCGCGTCTCGGCGGGCGCGTGGGCGTGCTGTCAAAATATTTGCCAACCCGTCCCTGCCCGGACATTTGATGATTACTACGAGCCTTCACGTTTGATTACCAGGATCTGCACCGTGCACCACAAGGCGATCACCTCCCGACGGCCCGCCCGCGCTCGCTGATTAGCGGCAAACGGATGGACAAAATTGTTGGCGGCCCGAACTGGGAAGAACTGCTTGGCGGCGAGTTCGAAAAACGCGCCCGCGACCGCAACTTCGACAAGATCCAGAAGGAGATGTACGGCCAGTTTGAAAACACCTTCATGATGTACCTGCCGCGCCTGTGTGAACACTGCCTGAACCCGAGCTGCGTGGCCACCTGCCCGAGCGGTGCCATCTACAAGCGTGAAGAAGACGGCATTGTGCTGATTGACCAGGACAAATGCGTGGCTGGCGCATGTGCATCAGCGGTTGCCCGTACAAGAAAATCTACTTCAACTGGAAAAGCGGAAAGTCGGAGAAATGCATCTTCTGCTACCCGCGCATTGAGTCCGGCCAGCCAACCGTCTGTTCGGAGACCTGCGTCGGGCGTATTCGCTATCTGGGCGTGCTGCTGTATGACGCGGATCGCATTGAAGAAGCAGCCAGCACCGAACATGAAACCGACCTCTATGAACGCCAGTGTGACGTATTCCTTGATCCGCATGACCCGGCGGTCATTGAAGAAGCCTTCAAGCAAGGTATTCCGCAGAACGTGATTGACGCCGCCCAGCTTCCCCGGTTTACAAGATGGCGATGGACTGGAAGCTGGCCCTGCCGCTGCATCCGGAATACCGCACCCTGCCGATGGTCTGGTACGTTCCGCCGCTGTCACCGATCCAGTCTTACGCAGATGCGGGCGGCCTGCCGCTCAACGACGGCGTGTTACCGGCGGTCGAAAGCCTGCGCATACCGGTGCAGTATCTGCCAACATGCTCAGCGCGGGCGATCCTGCTCCGGTGCTGCGCGCCTCAACGACATGATGGCCATGCGTCATTACAAACGCTCTCAGACCGTTGAAGGCGTGACCGATACGCGCGCCATCGAAGAAGTGGGCCTTAGCGTCGAGCAGGTTGAAGAGATGTACCGCTATCTGGCGATTGCCAACTACGAAGATCGTTTCGTGATCCCCACCAGCCACCGCGAAATGGCGCGCGACGCTTCCCGGAACGCAACGGCTGCGGCTTCTCCTTTGGCGACGGGTGCCACGGTTCCGACACCAAATTCAACCTCTTTAACAGCAGCCGCATTGATGCCATCAACATCACCGAAGTGCGCGACCACGGGGAGGGAGAGTGATGCAGATCCTCAAAATCATCGCCCTGCTGACTGAGTATCCCGATGAAACATTATGGGAAAATCGCGAGGAAGCACTTTCCCTGATAGAACAGGATCTCCCTGCGTTACTGCCCTTTGCCCGCCAGCATCTGGATGCCGCGCTGCTGGATAAGCAGGCCGAATGGTGCGAGGTGTTTGAGCGGGTCGTGCGACCTCGCTGCTGCTGTTTGAGCACGTTCATGCCGAATCCCGCGATCGCGGCCAGGCGATGGTCGACCTGATGAGCCAGTACGAAAAAGCCGGCCTGCAGCTGGACTGTCGTGAGTTGCCGGACTATCTGCCGCTCTACCTGGAGTATCTCAGCCTCGTCACCGACGACGAGGCCCGCGAAGGGCTACAAAACGTTGCGCCGATCCTGGCGCTGATTGGCGGTCGCCTGAAGCAGCGCGGCGTGGCGCATTATCAGCTGTTCGATGCGCTCCTGACGCTCGCGGGCACGCGTCTGACCAGCGACAGCGTGGCGAAACAGGTTTCCACCGAGAAACGGATGATACCCGCCAGGCGCTGGACGCCGTCTGGGAAGAGGAACAGGTCAAGTTTATCGAGGACAACGCCACATCGTGTGATACCTCACCGATGCAGCAATATCAACGACGCTTTAGCCAGGACGTTGCCCCGCAGTATGTCGACGTCAGTGCGGGAGGCCCAAAATGATCCAGTTTCTGAACGTCTTTTTCTACGATATTTACCCCTACCTGTGCGGCACGGTTTTTCTGGTGGGAAGCTGGCTGCGTTACGACTACGGGCAGTATACCTGGCGCGCCTCCTCCAGCCAGATGCTGGATAAGCGCGGCATGGTGCTGTGGTCGAATCTGTTCCATATCGGGATCCTGGGGATCTTCTTCGGACATCTTTTCGGGATGCTGACGCCGCACTGGGTTTATTCGTGGTTTCTGCCGATGTCGCAGAAACAGCTGATGGCGATGATTCTGGGCGGCGTTTGCGGCGTGCTCACGCTGGTGGGCGGTGCGGGATTATTGATTCGCCGGCTGACGAACCCGCGTATCCGGGCGACCTCCTCCACGGCAGATATCCTGATCCTCTGCATTTTGCTGGTGCAGTGTATTCTTGGGCTCACCACCATTCCGTTCTCCGCGAAATATCCCGACGGCAGCGAGATGCTCAAGCTGGTGGACTGGGCGCAGTCGGTAGTGACCTTCCGCGGTGGCTCGTCCGAACATCTGGCGGGCGTGGCGTTTATCTTCCGTGTTCATCTGGTGCTGGGCATGACCATTTTCCTGATCTTCCCCTTCACCCGACTGGTGCACGTCTGGAGCGCGCCGGTGGAGTATTTAACACGCAGGTATCAGGTGGTGAGATCGCGCCGCTGAGCGTTGCCGGGTGCGCTACGCCTGAGCGCAGCGCCACCGTTCTATTTCCCGGCCTGAGGATGTGTATCAAACCCGGCCATCACCGCCGTCAGCGCGTCCAGCGAAAACCCGTGTTTTGGATCGTCAACGCCCAGTCCAAACCGTGACTGCATCACCTGATACAGCGCGTTCGCGTCGGGAAGATGGACCTGCTCTTCCGCATGCCCCTTCTGCCAGTGGGTAAAGTTAAAGTTGGTCAGGGTCAGCTTTCCGCCGTCAGGCAGATGGCGACACATCAACAGATGGTGGCGAAAATGGGATTGCGGCCAGTGCGCCGACCAGAAGTTGCCCATCACGTAATCGCTGAAATACTGTGTTGTCAGATCAAAATGGTACATCGACTGCCAGTGATCGTGGTGGCTGAACTGCAGGATCCAGTCGTTGCCCTCGCTCAGCAAACGGTACAGCCCGTGGGGTGTCTCCTGCTCCTCGTTGGCGAGCAAACGAATCGGCGCCGTCAGCGTCTGTCCGCCAAAACCGACGTCGGCAATCCAGCGCTCGCCGTTGAGTTCAACCAGCAGAAGACGATGCGTACGCGGCGGCATCTGTGGCGGACTGGCTAAGACCACGCGGCCAAGCACGCTGCGAACCGTAAAGCCACTTCACGCAAAACGCGTTCGAACAGGCCGTTCTGCTCAAAGCAATAGCCTCCACGACGCGCCGTCACCAGTTTGTCGACCAGGCACTGATCTTCCAGATGGATCTCGCGCGGCATCACGACGTCAATATTCTCGAAGGGGATCGCGCAGTTGTGGTGTAAATGCAACGCCCGCAGGGTGTCGATGTCAACCTGAACAGGCTGTTGCCAGCCCGTACGGCAAAATAAGCACTCAGAAATGGGACATGATTCGCTTCCATGATGTGATGTTCCCTGTTTATAAACTATTTTCCGGCCTCCATATGCGCAAAAGTGCTTTTTGCGGGTGCATCTTGATTTCGGCTACCCATCAGACGTTTAATGCCAGCATACCTGCTGAGAGGAATGTTCATGAGCGCGTTTCGTCCCGTTGAATTAAAGCATGCCAGCCGTCTGCTGAACCATGGTCCTACGGTGCTGATTACCAGCCGCGATGAGTCTATCGACCGTCGTAACGTCATGGCCGCGGCCTGGTCGATGCCGGTGGAGTTTGAGCCACCGCGTATCGCAATTGTGGTGGACAAAAGCACCTGGTCGCGCGAACTGATTGAGCGCAGCGGGAAGTTCGGCATCGTCATCCCCGGCGTGGCAGCGGCTAACTGGGCTTACGCCGTCGGCAGCGTGAGCGGGCGCGACGAAGACAAGTTCAACTGCTACGGGATCCCGGTTGTACAAGGTCCGGTACTCGGCCTGCCGGTGATTGAAGAGAAATGCCTGGCGTGGATGGAGTGTCGTTTACTCCCGGTTACCGCAGCCGCAGAAAAATACGATACGCTGTTTGGTGAGGTTGTTTCGGCAGCCGCAGATGAACGCGCGTTTGTCGCCGGACGCTGGCAGTTTGACGGCGATAAGCTGAACACCCTGCATCATCTGGGGGCCGGGACGTTTGTGACCAGTGGGAAAATGATAAAGGCGCATGGAAAATAGCTATAAAAAAAGCCCTCTCCGCGAGGGAAAGGGCTTTTAAATTACTTCGCGCGCCGTGCAATAATTTCATCCGCAACATTACGCGGTGCTTCCGCGAAATGATGGAATTCCATCGTGTAGGTCGCGCGGCCTTGCGACATCGAACGCAGCGTCGTGGCATAGCCAAACATCTCCGCCAGCGGCACATCCGCGCGAATAATCTGGCTACCGTACTGCTCTTCCATTCCCTGCACCATGCCGCGGCGGGAAGAGAGATCGCCCATGATGTTGCCGGCGTACTCTTCCGGTGTTTCCACCTCGACATGCATGACCGGTTCAAGAATCACCGGGTCCGCTTTGCGAGCGCCCTCTTTAAAGCCGAGGATCGCCGCCATGCGGAACGCCATTTCCGAGGAGTCGACCTCGTGATAGGAGCCAAACGTCAGGGTCGCTTTCACATCGACAACCGGATACCCCGCCAGGACACCGCTGTTCATGGCTTCGCGCAGGCCTTTCTCCACAGACGGAATATACTCGCGCGGGACAACGCCGCCCTTGGTGGCATCTTCAAATACAAAACCACTGCCGGGCTCTAACGGCGCCAGACTGAGCACCACATGGCCGTACTGCCCTTTACCGCCGGACTGTCGGACAAATTTCCCTTCGATATCCTTCACGCTTTACGCAGGGTTTCACGGTACGTGCCTGTGGGCGACCAATCGTTCGCCTCAACGCCGAACCTCACGCCGCATGCCGGTCAACGATAATCTCAAGATGTAACTCACCCATCCCGGAGATAATTGTCTGGCCGGACTCTTCATCGGTGTGCAGACGAAACGAAGGGTCTTCTGCTGCCAGGCGCTGCAATGCAATGCCCATTTTCTCCTGATCGCCTTTGGTTTTCGGCTCGATCGCAAGCGAGATAACCGGGTCCGGAAACTCCATCCGTTCCAGCGTGATGACGGCATTCGGGTCGGTGAGCGTGTCACCGGTTGTCACATCTTTCAACCCAACGCAGGCCGCGATATCGCCCGCGCGCAGCTCATCCACTTCGTGGCGATCGTTAGCATGCATCAGCACGATGCGCCCAATGCGCTCTTTCTTCCCTTTCACCGGTTGAACACCGCGTCGCCTTTGCGCAGCACGCCAGAGTAAACGCGGATAAAGGTCAGCTGTCCGACGTACGGGTCGCTCATCAGTTTAAAGGCCAGCGCAGAGAACGGCTCGTTGTCGTCTGGATGACGCTCGGCATGCTGCCCATTCTCATCCACACCATCAATGGCGGGCACGTCCAGAGGCGACGGCATCAGTTCAATGACCGCATCGAGCATGCGTTGCACGCCTTTATTTTTAAACGCACTGCCGCACAGCATCGGCTGGATTTCACCGGAGATGGTCCGCATACGCAGCCCCCTGATGATTTCCGCTTCCTCTAAATCACCCGTTTCCAGGTATTTATCCATCAGCTCATCGCTGGCTTCCGCCGCCGCAGAGACCATTTTTTCCCGCCATTCCTGCGCAGTACTCACTACGTCATCCGGCACAGGAGCATAGGTAAACACCATGCCCTGGGTGGCATCGTCCCACAAAATGGTACGCATTTTGATGAGATCCACCACGCCGGTGAAGTGTTCTTCTGCCCCCACCGGAATAACAATCGGGACCGGATTCGCTTTCAGACGCTCCTGCATCATTCGCACGACGCGGAAGAAGTCCGCCCCCGGGCGGTCCATTTTGTTGACGAAGGCCAGCCGCGGGACATGATATTTATTCGCCTGACGCCAGACGGTTTCCGACTGCGGCTGCACGCCACCGACGGAGTCATACACCATGACAGCGCCGTCGAGTACACGCATGGAACGTTCCACCTCAATGGTGAAATCCACGTGGCCTGGGGTGTCGATAATGTTGATCCGGTGCGGTTCAAAGCCCCGGTCCATACCTGGCCAGAAACAGCTGACTGCCGCAGAGGTAATGGTTATCCCGCGCTCTTGCTCCTGTGCCATCCAGTCGGTAGTTGCCGCGCCATCGTGTACTTCACCCAGTTTGTGGCTCATACCGGTATAAAACAGGATGCGCTCGGTGGTGGTCGTTTTACCGGCATCGATATGCGCGGAGATACCGATGTTGCGATAACGTTCGAGAGGGATGGGTCGGGGCATAATATTTCCTTAGTCATTAAGACTGCGTTGTGACGACCGGGATGGTCGCGTGTTCGTTCGTTTGCTATAATAGTCCTATTGTACGAGTATTATCGAACTATTTTTTACGGTTGACCTATTGTTGATATAGCTCAATCTGACACCAGACGCAGGAAAACGATGATCCCGAACCACCCTGAAACTGAACAAATACTGCTGGAAAATGTGCTTTTTGCCCTCGGTAACCCGCTACGCTGTCGATTATCCGCAGGCTGGCCGATGGCAGCGAACTGAGCTGTAACGCACTGCGCCCGGACGAGGTGGTGAAATCGACGATGACCCATCACTGGCGCGTCTTGCGCGACAGCGGCGTGATTTGGCAGCGCCCGCAGGGACGAGAAAATATGATTTCACTGCGCAGGGACGATCTTGATGCCCGCTTTCCGGGGCTGATGGCAATATTGCTGCAGACGAAGTAACGCGTGTGTCGTGTCGGGCGACTCCGCGCCGCCCGACCCTCTCTCACATTGAATAGCCGGGTTTCTTAATTAAGTGATCCAGGTTGGGTTCAATTTCGGTCTCCCAGACCTGCGCTTTCCAGTCGGCTTCCTGCACTTCATTCAGGGCGACCGAAATAGAGCGATCTTTACTGTTCAGATGACGGGTAATCACCTCGGCAATATCCGCCGCCAGCGCGTTTTTTGGTCGTCGTTCAAATCACGGGGAAAACATTTGATATCTACGTGTGGCATATGCAGGCTTCCAGTTATGAATGTGAGTTCCACGTTATCAGATTATCTCGTTTGCCTTTAACACCTTGTGCAGTTCCGGCAGCTGGCACACGGTATCCGCAATCGCCGTTATCTTCGGCGTATTCGCCGCAAACCATGCATGGCGAGGCCCCCAGGTGCGTGCAACCGTGATGTAGACGTCAAGCAGCGTCAGCCGTTCCCCGAGTGCAAAAGGGTGGCACTGAGCTGGCTGTCAAACCACAGATAGAGTGATTTTCGGTACTCAATACACCTGTTTTTCAACTGCTCCGGCGCATCCGGCACCCAGCGTTCGGGGTAGTCGGCGTAGGTAAAGGTGGGATAAACGTTCGCAACAAACCAGATGAGCAACCGCTGAAACTGCTGCCGCTCAGCCTGCCCGACGGCAGGTGCAAGATCGGGACATCTGTCCAGCACCATCAGGGCAATCGCCGCCGTTTCGGTCATGATCGCCCCGTTTTCCAGTTCCAGCGTGGGTACCTGACACAGCGGATTGCGTGCTTTCAGCAACTCACGTTGCGGGCCGGGCTGGTCGAACCCGTCCACGTTGATAAATTGATAAGGGATGTCTGCCAGCGTCAGCATCACTTCACTGATTGCCGATCCCCAGCCGGGTACGCCATAGAGTTTAATCATGTTGCCCCCTCCGGGATGAAAACCCTAAGTGTAGACATGACTAATAGGTTATCCCAGGCGGGTTCACGTCGGATTGTGTCACCGCTTCGCCCTCTTCTCCCAGCGTGCCAGCACCCGCTGGTACTCTCCACGCGTAATAGCGCCCTCCAGCGCAGCCTGCAAAGCATAAACCAGCCATTGCCCTTTTTGGTCGTCGTGGCGACATAGGCTCTCTTCGGCCCGAGACCCACTACGCGCGTTTTGCCGGTCAACGCCGCTTTATAGGCGGATACGGATTGAGGCCCGAAGAACACATCCGCCCTGCCGGACTGAATATAGAGGTTGCCGGAAGCATCATCGGTCAGATAGACCGGCAGCGCAGGCTCACGACCGGCTTTTTTGTTCTCTTCATTCCAGTCCCAGCAGAATGCGCTCCTGATTGGTCCCGGAACCCACAATCACCTTTTTGCCTGCCAGATCTTTTGCGCTGTTAATCGCCTGGACCGCGCTGGTGGATTTCACGGAAAACGCCAGCGAGTCGACGCGATAGGTCGCAAAATCAAATTTCTCTTTTCGCTGTTCGGTCACCGCAATATTCACCAGCGCCACGTCATAGCGTCCGGAGCTGATCCCCAGCGGCCAGTCTTCCCAGGCCGTGGGAACCAGCTTCAGCTTTAACCCCAGACTGCCCGCCAGCAAGCGGGCAATATCCGGATCGCTGCCAATCCGCGTCCGGTTATCGCTGGCAAGCAGCGCCAGCGGTGGAGAGTTAAGCGCTGAGATCGCTACCGTGAGCTGCCCGGCTCAACAAATTTATAGTTCGCGGGGATCTTCGCGACGGCCTGCCGATCTACCGTCACCGGCAGCGGCTGCTCGTTGGCGTGTAAATCGATACCCGCATGGCTCGCGGTCGTAAAAGCCAGACCGGCCAGAAAAGCATATTTCATCTGCGCTCCTTACAGCACTTTTGACAGGAACTGGCGCGTTCGCGGGTGCGACGGACGGGTTAATACGTCGTCACTGCTGCCCTGCTCCACAATTTTGCCGTCGACCATAAAGACCACCTGATCCGCCACTTCCCGGGCAAAGCCGATCTCGTGGGTGACGACCACCAGCGTGGTACCCGAGCGGGCGAGCTTTTTAATCACATCCAGCACTTCGCCAACCAGTTCTGGGTCGAGCGCTGAAGTGGGCTCATCAAACAGCATTACCCGGGGACGTAACGCCAGCGCGCGGGCAATGGCAATACGCTGCTGTTGGCCACCGGAGAGATGGCGCGACCAGGCGTCGGCTTTATCGCGCAGCCCGACCACATCCAGCAGGCTGTATGCCCTTTCAACGGCTTCTTTCTTACTCAGTTTTTTATGGGCGATGGCGCTTCAATCAGATTTTCCAGCACCGTGAGATGCGGAAAGAGATTAAAGTTCTGGAAGACATAGCCACATTGACGCGCTGTTTGAGGATCTCTTTCTCTTTCAGCTCGTAGAGTTTGTCACCCTGACGGCGGTAACCGATGTAGTCACCGTCAATCTGGATAAACCCTTCGTCGACGCGTTCCAGATGGTTAATGGTACGCAGAAGCGTCGATTTACCCGATCCGGAAGGCCCGAGGATCACCGTTACCGATCCGGGCGGGATCTCCAGCGAGACGTTATCAAGCGCTTTATGGCGACCAAAAAACTTACTGACGCCGGTAATCGAAATATGCCCTTCAGGAGAGGTTTGCATGGACGGGCTCCTGTACTGATGCGGTGGATACGGAACGGACGCGACTGGCTACCCGGTTTTGATTAACGGCTGAACGACGTTCGCTGCGGGCAAGCCCGCGCTCCACAACATGCTGAATGGCAGACAACACGGTGGTAATCACCAGATACCAGACCGCACCGACCATCAGCAGCGGGATCACCTCCTGCGTGCGGTTATAGATCATCTGAATGGTATAGAAGAGTTCCGGCATCGCCAGGACATACACCATCGCCGTGCCTTTCGCGAGACTGATAATTTCATTAAATCCGGACGCAAAATCGTGCGTAGCGCCTGCGGCAAATGATACGTACCGTGCGACGCCAGGCTGGCAGACCGAGCGCCGCCGCCGCTTCATACTGACCATGATCCACCCCCAGAAAACCGCCGCGAATGATCTCGGCGGTATACGCGCTCTGAACCAGCGTCAGCCCCACCACGGCGGTGGAAAACTGTCCCAGCACGTTGATGGTTTCGAAGCGACCCCAGGTAATGCCGGTGAAGGGTACGCCGAGCGAGAGCGTGTCGTAGAGATAGGAAAAGTTATAGAGAATGATCAGAACCACAATCAGCGGCAACGAACGAAACAGCCAGATATACCCCCAGGCCAGGCTGCTCAGCAGCCAGGATGAAGAGAGCCTCGCCAGCGCCAGCAGGCCGCCGATGACCACGCTGAGTGCAGTGCCGATCAGGGTCAACAGCAATGTTTGCCCTACGCCTCGAGGATAACCGGATCAAAGAACCAACGGGCAAAGACAGACCACTCCCAGCGCGGGTTAAAGGCCACGGACTGAATGACCACCGCAAGCACAAACAGCGCCACCACGGCACCGACAGTCCGCAGCGGATAACGCGCCGGGACCACCTTAATGGTTTCAACGTTGCTCATCGTCATTCCTCATGCTGTTTTACTGAACGCTTCACTGATCAGCGTTTTGGTGAAACGCAGCCGGCCATCAAACGGCGGCTGGCTGTACTCTTCCGGATCGCGGTTCAGATCGAACTGCGGCTGATAGCCCTGGCTGATATAGAGCCTGACCGCTTCCGGCTGACGAAAACCGGTGGTGAGGTAGATCTGGCTGTAACCGGCCTGTACCGCCCGACGCTCCAGCTCCTGGACGACGCGGGCCGCCAGCCCCTGTTGACGCAGCGCCTTGTGCGTCCAGATTCGTTTGATTTCAGCGGTGCGTTCATCAAACGGTTTATACGCGCCGGTGGCGATGATGTCGCCGTCACGCTCAAGGACAATAAACAACCCTGCGGGGCCAGGTACCACTCCGTGAGCTCCACTTCCGCGTCTTTAGAGAAATAGTCGCCATAGCGGGCGGCATATTCACCGAATAATCCATCGATGATGGGCTGAAGATCGGCGTCTTCCGGTGACACGTCCCGAAATTGCTCGCGCATAGCGCCTCCTTAGTCACCCAGTCCAGCCGGGTTCACTTCTGATTGAGGGATACGTTCTACCCCTTCCCCCCAGCGGTTCAGCACTTTGTCGTAATCGCCGTTTTTGATGACCCCGTTAAGTGCGGTCTGTACCGGCTCGACCAGGCCGCTGCCTTTTTTCAGCGTCACCGCAATGTGCGCCGCCTTCGGCCAGCCGCCGTCGACAATCCCAACCCGTTTCGTTTTCCCGGTCAGCGCCGCTTTCCATGCGCCAGTCACGTTCGGGCCAAAGAACGCATCTGCGCGGCCTGACTGGAGAGACAGGGTTTGTGATGCATCGTCTTTGGTGTAGATCGGGGTAAACGGCTTCAGGCCTTTCTTCACGTTCTCCGCATTCCACGCCAGCAGGATAGCCTCCTGGTTGGTCCCGGAACCTACGATGATGCGCAGCCCGGCGATGTCCTCCGCCTTCTGCAGCGAGGTAATCGGGCTGGTCGATTTCACATAGAAGCCGAGGGAATCTTTACGGTAAGTGGCAAAATCAAACTTCTCTTTGCGCTCTCTGGTCACGGTGATGTTGCTGATCGCCGCATCGTATTTCCCGGAGGCGACACCCAGAGGCCAGTCCTCCCAGGAGGTTGGCACCACGTTCAGCTCCAGCCCAAGGCTGTCGGCCACCAGACGGGCAACGTCCACCTCGCTTCCGAGCAGCGTTTTATTGTCGTCGGAAAAAACGGTCAGCGGCGGTGAGTTAAGCGCGGCAACCGCCACGGTGAATTTGCCCGGTACGGCGAAGCGATAATCTTTCGGCAGTTGCGCGATGGCGTCGCTGTTTTTGGCGGTGTTGACGGGCGTTTTGTTGGCTTCCAGGCTCACGCCAGTACCGTTAATGTTCACATTCTCTGCCCAGACGACGGGGGAAAAGGCCAGCGCAAGCGCCAGAATAAGCGATGATTTCTGCATAGCGAGGTTCTCTATTATTGTTGTGTGAACTGGTTTTGCGGTTCGTCTAAACCCAGACTGTCGCGCAGCGTAGTGCCGGGATAGTCGGTGCGGAATAACCCGCGGGCCTGTAACACCGGGACAACCTGGTCAACAAAACGCGGGAACGTGTCCGGCGTTCCACCCTGAATAATGAAGCCGTCCGCGGCGAATGCCTCAAACCAGCCCTGCAGACCGTCTGCCACCTGCTCCGGCGTACCGGAAAAGCGCGGGCGCGGGGATGCCGCTTCGAGTGCAACCTGACGCAGGGTTAAGTTGCGTCGCGAGCATTACGCTTAATTTCATCGGTCGTGCTGCGAAACTGTTTTTACCCAGTTCACCGAATGTCCGGGAACGGCTCGTCAAGCGGGTACTGGCTGAAATCGTGATGTTCGAAATAACGGCCGAGGTAATTCAGGCATCGTTAATCGACACCAGAGCCGCGGTTGTCTGATACTGGTTCTCCACGTCCTCCGCGTCTTTGCCAACAATCACGCTGACGCCTGAAAAATATGTAAGTCCGATGCCCTGCGGCCATTGGATTCAAGCTGGTGTTTTACGTCGCGATAAAACGCTTTGGCTTCCTCTAACGTTTCATGATGGGTAAAAATGGCGTCAGCATGTTTCGCAGCCAGTTTTTTTCCGTCGTCCGATGCACCTGCCTGAAAAACAATCGGGCGTCCCTGCGGCGTGCGACCAATATTGAGTGGACCGGCCACCTGGAAGAAATCGCCGTGGTGATCAAGCGTATGCAGTTTTGCCGGGTCAAAGAATTGCCCGCTCTCTTTGTTGCGCACAAAGGCATCCCCCTCCCAGGAATCCCAGAGTCCTTTCACCACGTCGAGGTATTCATCCGCTATCCGGTAGCGCAGCGCATGTTCAGGGTGTTTCTCGCGCGAGAGTTTTTCGCCGACCCCTCGAGCGGTGAGGTCACCACGTTCCAGCCTGCACGTCCGTTGCTCAAATGATCGAGGCTGGCAAACTGGCGCGCCACGGTAAACGGTTCGCTGTAGGAGGTCGATAAGGTACCGACCAGACCGAGGCGCGAGGTCAGACTTGCCAGTGCGGACAAGACCGTTAACGGCTCAAACCGGTTTAGGAAATGCGGAATGGATTTCTCGTTAATATAGAGGCCGTCGGCGACGAATAAAAAATCAAGCTTCCCCTCTTCGGCTTTTAACGCCGTGGCTTTTACAAAATCAAAATTAATGCTGGCATCGGCGACCGCCGCCGGATGACGCCAGGCAGACATGTTCCCGGAAGCACCATGCAAAATGGTTCCCAGCCGCAATTGTCGGGTTGCAGACATATTCACCTCTTCAGAATTAAACGTGTTGCAGGGCTTTTTCCGCAAGCTGTGCAAAATAGCGGGCAGCGGGCTCAATTAATGCTTCATCCGGGTTGAAGGCCGGGTGATGTAAACCGAACGGACTGGCGCTGCCGATGCTGACAAACGCCCCGGGGATCTGCTGCAGATACACCGCGAAATCTTCCCCGCCCATATGCAGCTCGGCGTGCTGCGTTTCATACCCAGATTCTCTGCGACGGCGGTGGCAAATTCCGCCCAGTGCGCGTCATTGACCAGCGCGGTAGGCCCGGCGTACCAGGTGATGTCGATCTGCGCGCTAAACGCGCTGGCAAACCCGGCGGCAATTCGCCGACGCGTGCTTTCACATTCTGCTGCACTTCCACGCGGTGGGTGCGAAGCGTGCCTTCCAGCTCAACGCTTTCCGGCAGGACGTTCCAGGTATTGCCCCCGGTAATGCGCGTGACGCTCAGCACCACGGAATCAAGCGTGTTGACGTTGCGGCTGGCAACGCTCTGCAACGCCGTTACCAGCTGGCTCGCCAGCACGATGGCATCGTTACCTTCATGCGGACGTGCAGCATGCGCGCCTTTACCGGTAATTCGGATAACAAACCGGTCGACGTTGGCGTAGAACGGCCCACCGCGGGTGGCAAATTCCCCGACCGGCAGCCCCGGCTCGTTATGCATCCCGAAGATGGCACTGACATCACGTAAGGCACCGGCCCGCACCATACTTTTCGCGCCGCCAAAGTTCTCTTCAGCCGGCTGAAAAAGGATCCGCACGCGCCCGTTTAAAGACGCTTCACGCTCTTTAAGTTTTAGCGCCGCCCCGAGGATCACACTGGTATGAATATCGTGTCCGCAGGCATGCATCACACCCGCACGCCGTGAACTAAACGGCACGCCGCTGCGCTCTTCAATGGGCAAGGCGTCAATATCGGCCCGCAGCGCAATCAGCTTTTTTCCCGTGCCAATTTCGGCCACCACGCCGGTCTGAAGCGCATAAGGCAGCGGCGTAATACCAGCCGTCGTCAGCCACTGACGCAGGCGAGCGGTCGTTTCGACCTCCTGGCCGGACAGCTCCGGGTTCTGGTGCAGCTCCCGGCGCCAGGCAATCAGTTGTTCGTCAAAACGCATACGGCGACCTCCTTGTTAAGCTTCGCCTGCGCCAGCAGACGCAGGGACTGTATTCGCGTTACGCCATCCGCAACGGGGGTATCAATAATGAATTCATCAATGCCCCATTTTTCGTGCAGGACGTTCAACTGTTCCAGCACCGATTCAGCTGTTCCCG
>ENA-OQHY01000840-OQHY01000840.1-human-gut-metagenome-genome-assembly--contig:-NODE-840-length-15481-cov-5.275173_pt1 | contig 15481 bp, 15 predicted proteins | sample MGYA00242570_ERZ504733 | MGnify/ENA primary metagenome ERZ504733 (study PRJEB26092, sample SAMD00036219) | human gut metagenome | host: Homo sapiens | study: EMG produced TPA metagenomics assembly of...
TGATTGCGAGGCTGTCTGTGAGAACCGCCTTTGTCCTTGCGTGAGTATATTCTTCAAGCAAGCCCGATATTCTGAGCATAAACATAACCGTTGCGGCTGTTTTGAACTTGCGTTGACACAAGCATGCCACAACAGATGCACCGTCAAGCACATCTACGGTAAGTTTACCGTTCCAAAGAGTTTTGAGAGCCTTTTTAATATATTTTGCACTTCTGTAAAGAGTGATTGCCGTTCTTATCGGAGCAGGAAGGAACATCTTTGAAAGATAGTGCTTTGCAACAAGAGTGAAAAGATTGTCATGAAAATCGCTGTCAATCTTCTGAATTCCAAATTCTGCACTCGGTTCATTCTTTTTAAGAGTTTTTACATTAATTGCTCTTACAAGGTCGATAATTTTACTTCTGCTACCCTTTGTGTAATTGACAAGAATACCGCCGTTTGCAGAACTTACCTGTGCCGAATTTACATAAGGAGATGCGGTCACAAGATTATAGATTGCCCCCTCATACTCCTTATCAAATGCATATGCGCCGCAGCGAAAACGAATTCTCTGCGGCTTGTCATAGACAATTTTAAATTTCATTATTCTGTCACTTCTTCAGCGGCAGCATCTTCGTGAATACCTGCCTCTGTTTTAGCATCATAGCAGATATCCGAAGCTTCATCCTTCATATTCTGGAAAGCTGCCTTTGCATCTTTCTGAAGCTTCATACCCTTTGCAAGACCTGTAACTGCAAGACTGCGGGTTTTATCTGCTTTAAGTATCTTTTTGCCTACGATTACTGCTGCTGCGCCTGCAACTGCACACCATAATTTTTCGTTCTTGAATACTTTCAACATATAAAGTCCTCCTTTAACGCTCATATGCACAAATGTACATATATTTAAGTTGTTTTACACAACAACTTTACCACTAATTATATAATATATGACAAATTTGTCAAGAATTTGCAGAGTGAAATTTTCCGATTTTATAAAAAAATTTATCCGAGAGCAACATCAAGAACCATCATCAGCGTAAATCCTATTGCAACACCGATTGTTCCGATGTTGGAATGTTTGCCGTTTTGTGATTCCGGAATAAGCTCTTCGGTTACAACATATATCATTGCTCCTGCGGCAAATGAGAGAAGATACGGCAACAACGGGACTGCTATTCCTGCAAAAATCACCGTAAGTACAGCACCGATAGGCTCTACAACTCCCGACATAATTCCGAGAAAGCATGACTTTTTGCGTGATGCTCCGCCTGCATGAAGCGGAAGTGAAATTATTGCCCCCTCGGGAAAATTCTGTATTGCAATACCTACCGCAAGAGCCAATGCGCCTGCAACGGTTATTCCCGTATTATCCGAAATTGCTCCGACAAATGTTACACCTACTGCCATTCCCTCCGGAATATTGTGCAAGGTAACGGCAAGAACGAGCATAGTGTTCTTTGAAAGGCTTGAACGAACGCCCTCGGGATTGTCGCTGTCAAGGTGCATATGCGGTATAACGCTGTCGAGCAAAAGCAAAAATCCAATACCGAGCAAAAATCCGACTGTCGCTGGAATCCACGCAACTATGTTCTGACTTTCTGCCATTTCAATTGAGGGAATCAACAACGACCATATTGATGCCGCAATCATTACTCCCGATGCAAATCCGAGCAGAAATTTTGCAGCTTTTGATTGAGCTCTCCTTTTGAAAAAAGTACAACGGCTGAGCCGAGCGATGTTCCGAGAAACGGTATTAAAATTATAATCAGTCCGTTTAAAAGCATATTGACCTCCTTACAGTTAGTCTTTGCTAACTACATTGTAGCACAACAAATTTTAAAATACAATAGCGGAACAGAAAATCTCTGCTCCGCTGCATAATATGATGTGATATGTTAATCTGTAATAATTTTTATTGAACTGCCCGACTTTGTACCGACAACCTCGATTTTGTTGCCTATGCTGTTTTTCAGCTCGCTTATGTGGGAAATGATACCCACAAGGCGGTTGCCGTTGCCTGTAAGGTCATTCAGCGTTTCAATTGCAGATGCAAGGCTGTCGTTGTCAAGTGAACCGAACCCCTCGTCAATAAAGATTGAATCAAGTCTGATTCCGCCGTTTCTCTGCTGAATAATGTCGGAAAGTCCGAGTGCAAGCGCAAGTGACGCCTGAAAAGATTCTCCGCCCGAAAGAGATGAAATATCCCTTTCCTTGTTGTTAAAATTATCACGAACGCTGATTTCAAGTCCTGCGCTGATTCGCTTGTCACGACTTTCGCCACGGACAATTTCATAGCGACCGCCAGTCATTTTTGAAAAACGCAGATTAGCATAGTACAAAACCTGCTCAAAATACGAACCCATAATGTAGCGTTCAAAGGTGATTTTGCTGTTATCGGAAACAATTTCACCGTTGGCGGTTTTCTTGAGGTTTTCGTAAACATCAGCTATTCTGAGCTTTTCTTCAAAGTCATTTTTCAGCTTTTCAACGCTGTTGTAAATGTTTTGATTATTGTGCAGACTTCTGTCGCCTGCGGTATAAAGATTGTCCCATTTTTCCTTTTCAGAAGTATAGCTATCAATCAGTTCATTGATTTTAAGGACATCTTCCCTTTGCTTTCCTTCAACTGATTTTTCACAGGCTTCAACCGTTGCCCGTGATTTTTTCAGAGAATCGGTAAAGGTTTCTGCCTCTCGTTTTAATTCTTTTATGGAATCTTCGGTCAACAAATTAAAATCGGGACATTTCAAGATATTATTCTCTGAAAGAACAACATCAAGCTCCGTTTTTTTGTATTCAAGTTCAGATTCAAAACTTTTCAGCTGTTTTGCAGTTTCGTTTTCAACAGAAACCTTGCCGTCAAAATCTGACTTTGCATTTGAAAGCTCGCTTTGCGCAAGGTCAATTTCCGACTTAATCTGCTTTGCCTTGTCGGCACAAGCCTTTGCCGCATTCAAAAGTTCTTCAACCGATGAGTATTTTATCTCCGCTTTAAGGCTCTCGGTTTCTTCTTTTGCAGAATTATATTTGCTTTTTGCGTCAGCATTTTTGCGGATTAATTCTGTATGAACAAGGTCAAGCTTTTTAAGCTTTTCATCAAACCTTGTGATTTCAGCCTTGCAGACCTCACGCTGTTCTCTGACTTTTTCAAGGTCAGAAGCTTCGGTTTCAAGCACTTTTAATTGCTTCTTTTGTTCCGACAAAAGCTGTGAAATCATTTCGGCTGAAAGTGTTTCGACATCAACCTCAAGTGCATTCGCAAATTCCGTAACATTTGTTTTTGCGGATTCTGATTCCGTTTCAAGCCTTGTGACCTCATTTGACTTTTTATGAACGGCATTTTCAGCAACTTCACACCTTGACTTCAAAGCATCGAGCGTATCCTTGTCGGGGGCATTTTCGCTGTGTTTTGCCGGATTTGGATGATGCAATGAACCGCAGACGGGACACGGCTTTTCATCTTCGAGTGTGTCGGCAAGCACGCCTGCCATATTCATTATATAGATATTGTGCTGTTCGTTGTACTCGTTGTTGAGTGCCGTTGCCGACTTTGCAAGGTCGGCACATTCTGCTTTTGCATTAGTCAACCTTGCATTGATTTTTGCGAGATTTTCATATTCGGCAGAAAGCCTTTCAGCCTTGCCTGATTTATCTTTCAATGCGGTTATTTTGCTCTTGGCGTCAAAAATTTTCTGCTCTGTGTCGCTGTTTTCTGAGATAAATTTTTCCGCTTTTGTCTTTAGATTTTCCGTATCCGAATAAGATTTTCTGTTGTCTGAAATTTCTTTTTCGGAATTTTGCAAAACTGATTCATATACAATCAAATTTTCCGTAAGATTAAAATATTTTCTGTAAACATCTTCCTTTGCACGGAGTTTTCCAGATTCCTCGTTTAGCGTTGCGATTTTGCCCTCAAGCGACTTTTTCTCGTCAAAAACATTCTGTTTTAATTTCAAATTTTCTTCGGCGGATTTTCTGTTTATTTCCGCATTTTTACAGTTTTTGAGTGCCGAATCATATCTTTTCCGTGACTCGGCAAAGCTGTCATATTTTGGCTTTACGGAGTGCAGTATTTTTTCGTCATTCTCAGCTTTTTTGAGCATTTCATCGTAATGCGGTTTGCTCTGCAAAAGCTGTTCAAGGCGGAGCTTTTCGGCATCAAGAGTATCGAATTTATTATTAATTTCAACTGCAAGAGCCTTTTTCTTTTCTTCCTCAAGAATTGTCTTTTCAAGCTCTTTTCGCTTTTTTTCAATTTCTGTATTGTCCTTTTTCTGCATCTCGGAAAGTACCGATAGGTGCAAAAGAAATTGCTCAATATCAATTACCGTAAGGTTTGTTCTGTCGGTATAAAGACTGATTTTTTCGCTGATTTCGGCAAAGCTGTCATCATCGGGAATTTCAACGGCAACGGTTTTTGACTTGATAAGTTCGCAGACTTTTTTCTTTTCTTCAAGCTTTTCGGCTGACTCTGTTTTCAATTTATCCTGAAATTCTTTGTAGATGTCCGTGTGAAAAATTTTACGAAAAATCTCGCTTCGCTTTTCACTTCCCGACTCAATGAATTTTTTGAATTCGCCCTGTGCAAGCATTGCAATCTGGCGGTACTCATCACATTTCAAGCCGATAATTTCGCTGATTTTATTATTGACCTCGCCCGTTTTTGTGAGCGGAGTTGTAATGTCATCACCCGTAAGCTCTGCTGACGCACCCTCAATTTTACTGCCTGTTCCACGCTTTTTTGCGACCTCATTCGAGGTGGTTCTGATGATGCGGTACTTCTTTCCCCTGTGTTCAAAGTCAAGCTCAACATAGGTGCGTGTGAGCGGTTTTGCAAAGTTACTGCGGAGCATTCGCCGTTTCGTGAAGAACCGCTTGTTTCGCCGAAAAGTGCAAAGCAGATTGCATCGAAAATTGTTGTCTTGCCTGCGCCCGTTGTGCCTGTTATGAGAAAAAGCCCTTTGCCGTCAAATGCCGAAAAATCGACCGTTTCAACATCGGCATACGGTCCGAAAGCGCTCATTTTCAGTTTAATCGGTTTCATCGTTTACACCTCCGATTTCTTTGAAAATTCTCTCAATAATTTTTACGGATTCGGGTTCAATCTCTTTTCCGTTCTGCATTTTATAGAAATCCGAAAATAGTTCAATATTGCTCTTACCCTCTGTTTTACCGTACATTTCGGGAGTCATTTCAATGCTCTTTTTTCTGTTGACATATTCAAGCCCCATAATGTTGGGATAAATATTTTCAAGCGTTGAAAATGCATTGGTAACGGGATTTTCGTCCGTAAGCTCGGCAAAAACATAGTCATCGGTTTTGTCGTCATATGTGTCGGATATCGGATTTTCTGCAAGTTCACGCAGAGTTCCTTTTATGATTCTCATATCATGCAACGGCTGTACGGGAATTTCTTCAAGACTTAATTTTCCGTTTGAAAGCTCGCCGAAAATCACACATTTTTTGTTGCGACATTCAGTTTTTGAATATTTTATCGGCGAACCGCAATAGGCAATATTTTTGTTTTTGCCCATAATCTGCTTGCCGTGAATATGACCGAGTGCAACATAATCGAACGGTTCAAAAACATACGGCTCAACATTATCAAGCGTACCGAGGCTTGACTCCGAACCAGAGGTTTCACTGCCCGTTACAAACTGGTGAGCAATCAAAATATTGGTTTCATCGGCATTGATATCGGAATGTTCAAACACAACCCTGACAGCAGTTGTATAGTCGGTAATTTTAGCCGATTCTTCGGGATATACCTTACGCACAAATGACGGACGGATAAACGGCAACGAGAAAATATTAACCTTTTCTCCGTCACATTCAACAGTATTTTTTCTTGCAACACCTTCAAACACACCGTCGGTAAAAATTCCGTTGAGTTCAATCAGCTTGTTGAAATAACCGATTCTTTCGGGCGAATCGTGATTGCCGCTGATTACAAAGGTTTTCAACCCTGTTTTGCCGTGAAGCCCTGCAATTTCAGTCATAAAGCGGTCGAACAATTCAACTGCCTCGGCAGACGGCAAAGACTTGTCATAAATATCTCCTGCAATCAGCAAAGCGTCGGGATTTTTCTCTTTGATGATCTCAACAATCCGCTCAAGCATATAGCGTTGATCATCAAGCATTCTGTAGCCGTTCACATATTTTCCAATATGCAAATCCGAAATATGCAAAAACTTCATTTTAAAAATCCTTTCAGTTAATCAAAACTTTCCAAACTAATTAAACAACAGGCTATGCGTCAAAAATGTCACACAAAAAATTCAAGAATGAACACAACCGCACAGCATACGCATGAAACCTTGAAAAGACCTGCGTTGAACCATGCCGCCACAAGACCTGCAGCAAAGGCTGCAATGCCTGCAATCGGACTGTGAGTTGCGTTGATTATTGCCGGAAATGTCATTACCGAAAGCGTTACATACGGCACATAGTAGAGAAACGAACGCACAAATATGTTTGTAAACTGCTTTTTAACAAGTGTAAGCGGAAGAACACGGATTGCGAATGTTACAGCCGCCATAATAAGTATGTATATATAGGGATTATGCGACATTTTCGTTCTCCTCCTCTTCTTTGACAGGGAACAGCAATGCCGCCGCTGCCGAAATTACGATTGTAAGAATAATTGTGCGTGTACCCTCGTCAATCTGATTGATGACGGGAATATATGCAAATGCAAAACTTGCCGCAAAGCTGACAAGTACAATTCCGAGAAGTGTTTTGTTCTTTCTTGACGGCGGAACGATGATTGCAAGGAACATTCCGAAAAGTGCAACGCTTAGTGCGCTGACAATACGAAGCGGCAACAGATTGCCTGCAATTGTTCCGAGCATACTGCCGAATGCCCAACACGGGCAACCTATGAGAATTGCACCGTAGGTATAAAAAGGATTCAGCTTGCCCGACCGTGAAATTGAGATTCCGAAAAATTCGTCTGTAACAAAAAATCCGAGCAACAGCCTGTGAATAATCGAGGTGTCCTTTGAAATACGCTGACTTAACGCACAGCTCATAAGAAGATATCTTGCGTTGGCAACAAGGGTTGCAAGCGCAATTACAAAATATGACGAATCAGCCGCAATTACGGTAAAGCCCGAATATTCGCCTGCCGATGCGTTGCACAAAAGGCTTGCAAGAAAGCTTTGAAACGCATTAAGTCCCGCAGTTTTTGCGGCAATGCCGAGTGAAAACGAAACGGCAAGGTAGCCGAGTCCAATCGGAATACCGTCACGCATTCCCTCAAGAATAACCTTTCGGTTAGATTTTATTAAATTTTTCCCACCCATTTTTAACTCCATACTTTAAATTCATTTTTTACAAAATATTGCAGATATATTTTGCAAGCATACCTTTTATTATAATATTTAACTCGGCAAAAGTAAATAATATATTACACAAATTTACAACCGCTTTTCAAAAAGGTAAAGTGCAACAAAACTTACCTCTTTTCTTTGTGAGTAATGCCAAATTTAGAAACTAATTTTAGGCTATTATTGATTTTGGCTTTTTCAGGTTTTATAATATAGATAACAAAAATATCGGAGTAAAAAATGAGAAACATAAACAGGCACAAATCATCTGACAAACAAAGCATAATGACAGAGAGCAGTTTTGCTCTTACCATTCTGTTGATTGTGGGAATTACAGTCACGGTCGGCACAATGGTACTTACTGTGTTTTTTAATCTTAGCTTGCCGATTAAAATTGCCGTGTCTGCCATACTCATTCCCGACAGTATTATTTCGATGATTTTTACAATTTCAACAGCGGTAAAAGAACGCAAAAGTACGGGCGATTTTTACTTTGGCAGTCGACTTGAAATATTCGGCTTTTGCCTTGTTATGATTGTTTGGTCTGTAATCATTTTCTTGATTTGAGGTTTATTATGTTTGAGATAAATGAAACACCCGAGTGTATCGAAATGGTTAAGGAACGCAGAAACAAAGAGCTTAAATTAAACGAGTTTATGTTAAGCGAGAAAAATCGACTTGCAGAAAAAGTGGATTATTATACACCCTTGTTAAAAAATCTGCGTGACCTTGCCGTAAAATCTGCCGTCAGAAAAGAATATTCAAACAACGAAAACGGAATATACAGAGGATACTACTGTCCAAGTCCTGTTGACGATTTGATTATAGGCGGTTGCAGACGAGGCAAACTTCTGAAACGAATTACAAAGCGCACAAATCCTGACAAGGAATATCTTTTTGACAGTGATAACAGACTTGTTGCGGTTAATTCGTTGTTAGATTGGAAAGCCGTAAGAACAGAAGTACTTATTTACGAAGATAACCTCGTCACAGGAATTAATATAGATAACTATGATAATTCCATTATCAAATTATCAGAATGTATTTATGATTCAGATAACAAAATAAAATCATTCCTGACTGCATCGGTTTCAAGTAATAAGGCAACAAGAACAAAAATAGATGAAATTGAACTTGAAAAATACAGCTATGATGAATCAGGTCTTAACGAAGCCGAAATTATAAGTTACTATGAATCTGACAAAGTAATTGAAAACATAATTAAAAAGTCGTTTGAAAACAATCTGACACTTGAAGCAAAGTTAGGCTTGCCTGATTGTGATACAAGCTACGAGCATTATATTTTCCACCACGATAATGACGGATTTATTGACAGGTATAAACTAATAAATCCTTGCGGTGATGAAGAATATAAAGCATTGAGAAAAGTAAAAGTTTAAATTTAGTGATATATAAGGTGCATTTTTATTGACTTTTTAACACAATGAGTTATAATATAGATACAGGAGGTGCGTATTATGGCACAAGCAACATTCAGCATTCGTATGGACGAGTCACTAAAAAAACAATTTGACAGTTTATGTTCAGACTTTGGAATGACTGCATCTACTGCAATTAATGTTTTTGCAAGAGCTGTTGTTCGTGAAAGAAAAATTCCGTTTGAAATATCTTCACCAAAGCAGGAAATCACAAAAGAAAGTGCCTTGAAAGCATTTTCTGCACTGCGTGAACAAGCTCAGAAAAATTTTCCGGAAGGATTATCACTTGACGAAATTAATAAAGAAATTGCGGACACGCGAAATAAAGTGGAGGAAAAGCCATGAGTTGTTTAGCTGTGATTGATACAAATATTCTTGTATCTGCACTACTTTCAAAACATGCCGATTCAGCTACTGTAAAAGTTATTGAAAAATTATTTGACGGAGAAATAATTCCAGTTTACAGTAATGAAATAACGAACGAGTACCGTGAAGTACTGCACCGAAAAAAATTTAAATTCGACTGCAATATTGTTGATTATCTTGTATCTGCAATTGAAAAATTTGGAATTCTCACAACTCCAACTTCACTTAACATAACGCTTCCGGATATGAAAGATTTACCTTTTTATGAAGTTGTTATGGAAAAGAGAGCAGATAATGCTTTCCTTGTTACAGGTAATTTAAAACATTTTCCACAGAAACCATTCGTGGTTTCTGCAAGGCAAATGCTTGAAATTCTCGAAAAAAATCAAATAGACCTATAGCTATACACCGTGCAAAACTGATTTTTGTTTTGTGCGGTTTTGTTTTTTCAAAAATGCGGTGCAAACGCAATTAATTAAAATATTTTCACAATTTAGCAATATTTTTTCAAATTCTATAGATTTCTTCTTCAAAATGTTGTATAATTTTTGTGATTAAGTACCTGTATAAAACTGTACATTATGTTGAAACAGGTGTTTTGAAAGTGAGTGAGAATTATGCCAATCGTTTGCGTTGATGCCGTTAAGGAAAATCTGCCGAATGTTATAGAATTTGTGACAAAAATGCTTGGTGAAAATGCAGACGGTAAGCTTGTTTTTGAGCTTGAACTGATTTGCGAGGAAGTGTTTGTAAACATCTGCAACTATGCTTACGATCAAAATATCGGCAAGGCTGAAATTGAAGTTAGCAAACTTTCAGACAGCATTGTTGTAAAATTCATTGACAGCGGAAAAAAATTCAATCCGCTTGAAATTGCAGAGCCGAACATTCACGCTCCGCTTGAGGAACGAAGCGTCGGCGGTCTGGGAATTTTTATGACAAAGAAACTTTCCGACACTCTTTCCTATGAAAGATCTAACGGCAAAAACATTTTTACAATTACAAAGAATTTCTAATTTAAAGAATCAATTATTCATCACTCAAAATTCAAAACCGAATAATACAATGTTTCCAAAATCAGGTTACAATAATCAGATTGTCAGTATTTTGTCACGGTATTGACACTATAATGGAAATGTTGAACGATTGAAATTAAGAATAAAATTTATTGGAGGAACTAACTATGGAAATCAATAAGGCTATAAGCAATCAGAATGTTATTATCACACTCAAGGGCCGTCTTGACACAATGACAGCACCGCAGCTTGATGACGAGGCAAAGAGCATTGATTTTGACGAGGTTGAAACCGTAACTCTCAACCTTAAAGACCTTGAGTACATTTCAAGCTCGGGACTGAGGGTTATTCTTGCACTTTATAAAAGCCTCAAAAGCAAGGGCGGAAATCTTAAAATTGTCAATGTAAGCAACACAATTATGGAGCTGTTCTCAATGACAGGGATGTCTGACTACCTTGACATTGAGCAGAAATAAGGAGTTAAAATGAGCAGTACCGTACTTGGCAGAAATGCCGTTACCGTCAACAAAAAATATACGGAATATTTTCTTCCTACAGTTCTGACGGCTATGGCAACAAACATTGCGATGATTGTTGACTCAATTATTGCAGGCAATCTCGTGGGGAAAAACTCACTTGCGGCAATCAACCTTATGTCCCCTATTTTGCAGTTTTATTTTTCGATTACTATACTTTTCGGACTCGGTGCGTCCTCGATAATTTCATTTGCAAAGGGCAGGCGTGACGAAAAGCAGGCTAACCGTGTTTTCACTTCAACATTTATCGTACTTATCGCACTCAGCGTAATTTTTATTGCAATTCAGCTGCCGCTTGCCGACTCGATAAGCTCGTTGCTTACAAAGGACGCAGAGCTTAAATCGCTGTTGTATCAATACTATGTTCCGTTCATAATCGGCACACCGATTTACCTTTTGCTCATGTGTTCAATTCACTTTGTAAGAGCAGACGCAAGACCTGCGTTTGCATCAAACATTGTAATTATGGCAAATGCTGTAAATCTCGGACTTGACTTCCTGTTTATGGGTGCTTTCAAAATGGGCATTGCAGGCTCGTCAATTGCGACCGTAACAGGCTATGCGGTAGGGTTTGTGATGATGTCAACACACTTCATCATGAAAAAAAGTACATTGCACTTTGACTTTTCAATTCTCAGAAATCCCGTTCAATTCTTTAAATTTCTCGGAAAAATGGTTACAATCGGACTTTCGGGAGCATTGGGTACAATGCTGATAACAGTTAAAATGCTGTTTTTAAACACAATTATTCAGAGCATAGGCGGAAGTGCGGGTATGGTTTCATATTCGGTATGCTCGTCAAGCCAAATTTTTATGTCAATGTTCATCACGGGTGCAAGTCAGACAATGATTCCGATTATCGGAGTTTGTCTTGGTGAAAAGGACTATGACGGTGTGCGCTATGCATTCCGCAGAGCCGCAAGGGTTCTTGCTGTTTCAAGCGTTGTAATTATGCTTTTCATCTGTATCGAGCCTGAACCGATAATTAAATTTTTCGGAATTACTTCACCCACAGACATTGCAAACACAGTTCCGGCAATGAGAATCAACGCACTGTCATTCCCCGGACTTTCATTCTCGTTTTTGTTGCTTTACTACTATATGGCAACGCAGAAAAGAGCTATTTCTACTGCAATTTCAATCATCAACGGAATCGTCATACTCATTCCGTCAGCTTTAATTCTCGGCAAATTCGGCATCACAGGTGTATGGTATTCACTCGTGGTTGCACAGGTGGGAACACTTGTAGTTGTGTATTTTATTGACCTTGCCGAAAAAAGAAAATCAGGCGGAAAGTATAAAAACTTTTACCTTCTTGAAGAAACCGAGGACAACGAGCTTCTTGCTCTTTCGTTCAAAGGAACAAAAGAAAATGCGGCAGGCGTTTCGCTCTACCTCTCCTCTTTTCTTTCAAAAAACGGAATTGAAGAAAGCCGTGCAAACAGGATTGCAGTTGCCGTTGAAGAAATGGCGGCAAACTGCGCTGAAAGAATGGAAGGCAAAAAGAAGTTTGCAGACATCGACATCAGAATTTTTGCCGATAAAACGAAACAATAATTTCCGTTCGTGACAACGGTGATGAATTTGATCCGCTCAATGACGACAAGGAATTTGAGATGAGTCCTCTCACAGTTGTGAAGGCGATTTCGGATAAGGTTGAATATTCAAGGGTGCTTGGTTTCAACCGCACAATAATTAAACTTTAACAAACGGAGTTGAATATTATGAGTAATTTAATCAACTTGCTTGATACATACAAAGGTGAAAAGCGAGAGCTTTATCCGCTTACGCCGAGCCAGATGGGTGTTTATCTTTCGTGTATGCACAATCCAAAAGGCACAATGTACAACATTCCCTGCACCTATGTTTTTGACAGTGGAAGTCTTGATACCGACAGACTGATAAATGCCGTAAGAAAAACTGTTGACAATCACCCTGTTATGAAAATTTTCATTGACAATTCAACAGGAAGTCCGATGATGAAACTTCGTGACAGCGTTGAATTTGACATTCCTGTTGTACAGGTTGATAACCTTGAACAGGCAGGCAAAGATTTTGTCAAGCCGTTTGAACTTGAAAAAGATGTTCTGTTCAGATTTGCAATTTTTGAATGCGGTGACAAATCTATGTTTGCAATGGACCTTCACCACATAATATCTGACGGCACATCTGTTTCGGTTATCTGCAATGACATTGCACTTGCATATGACGGAAAAGAGCTTGAACCCGAAAAGTTTTCTCAGCTTGATCTTTCTGTTTTTGAGGAAAAGCTTGAAGAAACCGAAGAATATCAAAAATCAAAGAACTACTATGACAGCATTTTTTCGGCTGTTGAGTCAAAGTCGGAAATAACGGAAGATTTTGCAGAGAATTCAGAGGTTGAGGATAAACCGAACGGTTCTTTTGAATTATCCACGAACGGCAAATTCTCCGTTGAGGATGTTCGCAATTTTGCCTTAGCAAACCAAATTACACCATACACAGTTTTCCTCGGTGCATATGAATACGCAGTTGCAAAATTTACGAATCAGAGCGAAACAACAGTTTGCACAGTTACCCACGGAAGATTTGACAAACAGCTTAAAAATACGGTCGGCATGATGGTTCGCACACTTCCTATCCACGCAAATATTGACGAAGAAGATACAGTTTCGGACTACCTCAAAAAAATACGCAGAAACATAAAGGAAACAGTTGCAAACGATTGGTTTCCGTTTATGAAACTTGCGTCTGACTATGACCTCTCTGCCGACATTATGCTTGCCTATCAGGCTGACATATTCAACACATTTAAAATAGGCGGTCAGTACCTTAAACTGAAACTTGTTCCTTTGAAAAGTGCTATTTCAAAATTGAATGTTATGGTATTTGAATCAGAAACAGATTTTGAATTGCGTTTTGAGTACAGAAACGATTTATTCAAAGAGGAAACTATTCGTTCGTTTGCCGACAGCTTTTTAAAGATTGTTGAGCAGTTTCTTAAAAAATCCAAGCTCTGCGAAGTTGAGCTTGTAAACGAAAATCAGCTTGCAGAGCTTGATAACTTCAACAAAACGGAATTTCCGTTTGACGACAGCAAAACCGTTGTTGATTTGTTTGAGGAGCAATGCAAAAAAACTCCCGACAAAAACAGCGGTTGTATATAAAGAAAAAAAGTTCACCTACGCTGAAATTGATGAGATTACAGACCGAATTGCAGGTTATGTTCACTCAAAGGGTATCGGTAAAGAAGAGGTTGTTTCAATTCTGATTCCGAGATGCGAATATATGCCGATTGCGTCAATCGGTGTGCTGAAATCGGGTGCGGCATATCAACCGCTTGATCCGTCATATCCGCCCGAAAGACTTCAGTTTATGATTAAGGACGCAAACGCAACGCTTCTTATTGCGGACGAAAATCTGCTTGAGCTTTTGCCCGATTACAGCGGTGATATTCTTCTTACAAAGGATATTCCGAATCTTCCGAAATCAGACGCAGTTTTTGCAAAACCCTCACCCGATGATTTGTTTATACTTATCTATACATCGGGTTCAACAGGCACTCCAAAGGGTGCTATGCTTGAACACAAAAATGTTCGTTCATTCTGCGATTTTCATATCAGAAACTCTGACATTGACGAACACAGCGTTGTTTCGGCATATGCAAGCTACGGTTTTGACGCCTGCCTCAGTGAAATGTATCCTGCGCTTATCGGCGGTGCCGAGCTTCACATTATTGAGGAGGACATCAGACTTGACCTTGTAAGGCTGAACAGATATTTTGAAGATAACGGAATCACCCACGCATTTATGACAACACAGGTTGCAAGACAGTTTGCAACCGAAATTGACAACCACTCGCTCAAATATCTTCTTACGGGCGGTGAACGGCTTGTTCCCCTTGAACCGCCAAAAAATTTTGAACTCATAAACGGTTACGGTCCGACAGAATGTACGGTTTACATCACATCACAACCCGTTGACAAACTCTATCACAGAATTCCTGTTGGCAAGGCGCTTGACAATATCAAGCTTTATGTAACAGACAAATACGGCAGACGGCTTCCGACAGGGGCTTTGGGCGAGCTCTGTGTATCAGGTCAGCAGGTTTCAAGAGGTTATCTTAACCGTCCCGAACAGACTGCAAAAGCATACGAAAAGAACCCGTATTGCAATGAAAGCGGTTACGAAAGGCTTTATCACACAGGCGACATTGTTCGCCTTACAGATGAGGGCAAGGTTGATTTTATCGGACGAAATGACGGTCAGGTCAAAATCAGAGGATTCCGCATTGAGCTTTCCGAGGTTGACAAGATTATCCGCAAATATGACGGCATTACAAACACAGCTGTAATCGCAAGAAAGCTTGATGGCGGCGGACAATGCATTAACGCATACATTGTTGCCGACAGAAAAATTGACATTCAAAAGCTCAACGAATTTATTCTTGAACACAAGCCGCCGTATATGGTACCCGCCGCTACGATGCAGATTGACAAAATTCCGCTCAATGTAAACGGCAAGGTTGACAAGCGCAAGCTTCCAGAAATCAAGGCAGAATCTTCAAAAAAGAAAAATTCCGCTCCGAGGGAACTAACATTCCTTGAAAAGAAAATTTCCGCAATTATCGAAAGGATTATCGGACACAGCGATTTTGATATTTCCGAAAATCTCATCAACGCAGGTATGACCTCGCTTTCGGTTATTAAGCTTGCAGTTGAGCTCAACAAGGCATTCGGCTTTGAGGCACAGGTTAAAAAGATGATGAAGGGCTGTTCGGTTCTTTCGATTGAGGACGAACTTCAGGAGTTTATGTTCAGCGGTACGGCAAATCCG
>ENA-OQHY01000841-OQHY01000841.1-human-gut-metagenome-genome-assembly--contig:-NODE-841-length-15478-cov-1.727379_pt1 | contig 15478 bp, 20 predicted proteins | sample MGYA00242570_ERZ504733 | MGnify/ENA primary metagenome ERZ504733 (study PRJEB26092, sample SAMD00036219) | human gut metagenome | host: Homo sapiens | study: EMG produced TPA metagenomics assembly of...
AGCGGATCTGACGCAGCTGCAGCAGGCAGAAAATCTGCAGGGATATCTGCAGGTACAGACATTTTTAAATGGTCTGGTCTTTGGAAAATTGTCACCGATCCGCAAATTCTCCGGGGATGTCAAAAAAGCAAAGAAATCAAAAGAAGTAGCAGTGTTATCTTCTATAATTGCTTTTTTTGTGATGCATTCAACGATTCATAGTTTGCTTATTTTTGATGGAGTTATTAAAGGAAATGAGATTGTTAAAAAAGTTGTTGAAGGAACCCTTACAAATGTATGTGGGCAAGTATCCTTACAAATGGGGGTATTTGGAGGAATTATTGTTGGTTTAGGTGTGAGTTATTTACATAATCACTTTTATCAAATTCAATTACCTGATTTTTTATCTTTCTTTGAAGGAGAAAGATTTATTCCTATTATTTCTACCATTGTTTATATTTTGGTAGGATTTTTGATGTTTTATATTTGGCCTACTTTCCAAGACGGGATTTTTAAATTTGGACAATGGATTGCTAGTAGTGGCTATGGGGGAACTTTTGTTTATGGAATTGTTAAAAGAGCCCTTGTTCCTTTTGGCTTACATCATGTTTTCTATATGCCTTTTTATCAAACTGCTATTGGTGGTACTTTGGAAGTCAATGGGGTTTTAATTGATGGTGCCCAAAATATCTTCTTTGCTCAACTTGCTGATCCAAATTTAAAGCACTTTAGTGTTGAAGCAACTAAGTATTTCTCTGGTGAATATATGATTATGATGTTTGGTTTACCAGGAGCAGCTTTAGCGATGTATCGCAGTGCTAAAGCTGAATCAAAAAAAGTTGTAAGAAGTCTTTTTTATCAGCCGCCCTTACGAGTATGCTTACAGGAATTACTGAACCCATTGAATTTGCTTTTATTTTTGTGGCTCCTATGTTATTTGTCGTTGATGTTTTTTTAGCGGGTACAGCTTTTGTTTTAGCTCATGTTTTAAAGGTGACGATTGGGTTTACTTTTTCTTGTGGTTTAATAGATTTTCTTGTTTTTGGTGTATTACAAGGTAATAGTAAAACTCATTGGGTTTTTATTATTGTTGGTGGAGTTATGTATTTCTTCTTATATTATTTTTCATTCCGTTTTTTAATTAAGAAATTTGATTTAAAAACACCAGGAAGAGAAGATGATAATAAATTAACGATTTTTAATAAAAAGAAAATGGATTACTCTTTTGATCAATCATTACTTGATCCTCAAGTACAAATGATTATTAAAGGACTAGGTGGAAGATATAACTTTAGTGACCTTGATTGTTGTATTACACGATTACGTGCTTCTTTACAAGATCCAAGTCTTGTAAGCGAAGGCTCTTTAAAACAAGCAGGGGCAGCTGCTGTTTTATTACAGGGCAATGCTATTCAAATCATCTTTGGGCCAAAAGCTTCTTCTTTAAAAACAAAGATTGATGATTATTTAAATAATGTTCCTGCTTCTTATGATGAAGAAAAAACAATTGTGTATCATACAACAGATGTAGAAATAGGAAATATCGTTGATGGTGAGGTTTTACCTATTGAAGATTGTTGTGATGATATCTTTGCTCATAAGTTATTAGGAGATGGTCTCATGATTCGACCAATACATGGTTTGGTTGTTGCTCCTTGTGATGGAACGATTTCTATGATTTATCCTACAAAACATGCTTTAGGGATTGAATTAGAAAATGGTGTGGAAATATTGATTCATTTTGGTATTAATACTGTAAAATTAAATGGACAAAGGGTTTGAACTTCTTGTTAAAATGAATCAGAAGGTTAAAAAAAGGAGATCTGTTATGGAATGCAGATTTGAATTATATTAAAGAAAATGCCATCGATGATTGTCTTTAATGATTATCACTAAAGGTCAAGGACCTTTAGAAAAGAACTATGGTCATAAAAAAAGTGGAGAAACGATTTTAAAAATAAAGAGGTGAACAAAATGTATCAAGTCTTAAAAGTATTAAATAATAATACCATTCTAGCTAAAGAAGATGATAATGAAATAATAGTTATGGCAAAAGGAATTGGTTTTGGTAAAAAAGTAAATGAACATTTTGAAATTCCACCTCAACGCCAAGAAATACATGATGCAAAAGAACTATCAAGCTAAAGATAAACAAAAGAAAGTCATTGACTATATCAATCCTGTTTATCTTGAAATCGCAGCTGAAATCATTAAAGAAGCAACAAATAAATTTGAACAAGTCAATCATGATATTTTAATTCCACTGGCTGATCATATTTATTTTGCGATTAAACGTATGGATGAAAACATCATGCCTACAAATCCCTTTACTTATGATATTAGACTTTTATTCCCCGATGAATATGAAGTTGCTTTAAAATCAAAAGAAATCATAAAAAGCTTTATCAATAAAGAAATCAATAATGATGAAGTAGGTTTTATTACTCTACATATTCACTCAGCAATTTCTTCTAATAAGTAGGGGAATCTATGGAAGCAGCACGTGTTGTTCATGAAAGTATTATTAAATTACAAACTGATTTAAATATGAAAATTGATGTTGAATCAATTTCTTATGCCCGTTTAATGAATCATATTAAATTCCTAATCATTCGTTTAAATACTAATGAACAATTGCAAATGGATATTAGTGAATTTACCAAAAATAAATTTCCTTTTGCTTATGAACAAGCAATAAGGATGTGTGATAATTTATCAAAGGTACTTCATAAAGAATTACCAGAATCAGAAATTGGCTATCTTGCTTTACATTTGGAAAGAATTTTATCAAGTGCATTTCAAAATTAGGGGATCACCCCTTTTTTTATTTATTGATAAATTGTGATTGTTTTATATTATATATTATCTTTTTCATTATTTTTTATATCAAAAAATAAATTGAAAGAACATAAAAACGTAAAAAAAATGATTGACGCTTACATTTTTTGATGTTAGTATATCACTGTAATTAAATTGAATATTCAATAGTGTGTAACTTTAAGTAGCATTAACTATTTTAAAAGAAAGCAATGGGTTCATTGTATCTTCTTTTAAATAGTTGGCCTACTTTTTTTGTTATTCAATGTTAATTAGAGAGAGGGAGGAAAAATATGGTAGGAATTATTCTTGCAAGTCATGGTGAATTCGCTAATGGAATTTTACAATCTGGTTCTATGATTTTCGGTGAACAAAAAGATGTAAAAGCTGTGACTTTACAACCAAGTGAAGGTCCTGATGATTTAAGAGCAAAAATGGAAGAAGCTATTTCCACTTTTGAAAATCAAGACGAAGTTCTTTTCTTAGTTGATTTATGGAGTGGTACTCCTTTCAACCAAGCAAACTTATTACTTAACGGTCATGAAGATCATTGGGCAATCGTTACTGGGTTAAATTTACCAATGCTTATTGAAGCATATGCAATGCGTATGTCTACTGACAGCGCACATGAAATCGCAACTCATATCTGTGAAGTTGCTAGAGACGGAGTTAACATTCGTCCAGAAGAATTAGAACCTAAAAAGGAAGAAGCAGTAAAAGCTGAAAACAGCACCTGCTGGGGCTATTCCTGAAGGAACTGTTCTTGGAGATGGACATATTAAATATGTCTTAGCTCGTGTTGATACACGTTTATTACATGGTCAAGTAGCTACTACTTGGACAAAATCAACTCAACCAACGCGTATCATTGTTGTATCTGATGCTGTTTCTAAAGATGCATTACGTAAACAAATGATTGAACAAGCTGCACCACCAGGTGTTAAAGCAAACGTTGTACCAATCAAAAAGATGATCGAAGTCGCTAAAGATCCTCGTTTTGGTGCTACTAAAGCTTTATTGTTATTTGAAACTCCTCAAGATGCTTTAAGAGCTATTGAAGGTGGAGTTGATATTAAAGAATTAAATATTGGTTCTATGGCTCACTCAGTTGGTAAAGTGGTTGTTAATAAAGCCATTGCTATGGATCAGGATGATGTTGAAACTTTAGAAAAATTAAAAGAAATGGGTGTTACTTTCGATGTTCGTAAAGTACCTGCTGATTCTAAAGAAAATATGGACAGTCTTCTTAAAAAAGCAAAGACTGAACTTCAAAATATGAAATAGGGGGAAAATTTAATGTCTGCAATTACTATTATGTTAATTATTTTAGTAGCATTATTAGCAGGTATGGAAGGGATTTTAGATGAATTCCAATTCCATCAACCGCTAGTAGCGTGTACTTTAATTGGTTTAGTTTCAGGACATCTAAGTGAAGGTATTATCTTAGGTGGTTCTTTACAAATGATTGCCTTAGGATGGGCAACGTTGGTGCTGCTGTTGCTCCAGATGCTGCTTTAGCTTCTGTTGCTTCTGCAATTATCATGGTTTTAGGTTTAAATGGTGGTACTGTTAATACACAAACAGCTATCTCTACTTCAATTGCTGTTGCAATTCCTTTATCAGTAGCTGGTTTATTCTTAACTATGATTTGTCGTACAATCGCTATCCCATTAGTTCACTTAATGGATGGTGCTGCTGAAAAGGAGATTTCCGTAAATTGAAATCTATCAAATTTTAGGTATCTTATTACAAGGTGTCAGAATCGCAGTTCCTGCTGCTGCACTATGTATCGTTCCTGCTGAAGCAGTAACTAGTGTTTTAAATCAAATGCCTGCTTGGTTATCAGGTGGTATGACTGTTGGTGGTGGAATGGTTGCCGCTGTAGGTTATGCAATGGTTATTAATATGATGTCAACTAAAGAAACTTGGCCATTCTTTGCTATCGGTTTCGTATTAGCTGCATTAAGTGAATTAACATTAATCGCTTTAGGTGCTTTAGGTGTTGCTATTGCTTTAATTTACTTAGGATTAAAAGAAAACGGTGGTTCTGGTAATGGTGGTTCTACTGGTTCTGGTGATCCATTAGGTGATATTTTAAATGACTATTAATCTTGAAGGAGGAAAGAAATATGGCAGAAAAAATTCAATTAACTAAAAAGATCGTTTATCAGTTGCTTGGCGTCATCAGTTCCTTCAAGGATCATGGAACTATGAACGTATGCAAAATGGTGGTTGGTGTTATTCAATTATCCCAGCTATCAAAAAATTATACAAAGATCCACAAGATAGAGCAGATGCTTTAAAAAGACATCTAGAATTCTATAATACACATCCTTATGTTTCAGCTCCAGTTATGGGTGTTACATTAGCCTTAGAAGAAGAAAGAGCTAATGGTGCTGAAATCAATAATCAAGCTATTCAAGGGGTTAAAGTTGGTATGATGGGACCTCTTGCAGGGGTTGGAGATCCAGTATTCTGGTTCACTTTAAGACCAATCTTAGGTGCTTTAGGTGCTTCTCTTGCTTTAGGTGGAAGTATTGTTGGTCCATTATTATTCTTCTTTGCTTGGAATATTATCCGTATGGCATTTATTTGGTATACTCAAGAATTTGGATATAAAGTTGGTACTTCTATCGCAAAAGATTATCTGGTGGTTTATTAGGTAAAATTACTCAAGGTGCTTCTATTTTAGGTATGTTCATTATCGGTTCTTTAGTTCAACGTTGGGTAAGTATTTCATTTACTCCTGTTGTTTCTAGAGTTGCTCAATCTGAAGGTGCTTATATTGATTGGAGTCAAATCAAAGGTGGAGCTGAAGGTATTAAATCAGCTTTATCTCAATATGCTTCCCTTGGAGCTAATGGATTAGATAAAATTAAAGTTACTACTTTACAACAAAACTTAGATCAATTAATTCCTGGACTTGCAGCATTATTACTTACATTACTTTGCTGCTGGTTATTAAAGAAAAAAGTTTCACCAATCGTTATTATCGTTGCATTATTTATCGTTGGTATCTTAGCTCGTTTAGCTGGAATTATGTAATTTAAAAAGTTCAATATTTATGGAGGGAATATATGGTACAATCATTAAATAAAAAAGTCGATTTAACAATTAATGCTACTTCTTATTTAGGAATGGCAAACTATGGTAAAGTGTTAGTCGGGGATGAAGCTTTTGAATATTACAATGATAAAAACGTCAATGATTATATTCAAATTCCTTGGTCTGAAGTAACAGAAATCATGGCAAGTGTCATGTTTAAAGGAAAATGGATTCCTCGTTTTGCAGTTGTTACGAAAAACAACGGAAACTTTATCTTTTCGACAAGAGATAATAAAAAGACATTAAGAGCTGTTAGAAATTATGTTGATCCAAATAATATGGTTCGTTCTCTTAGTTTCTTTCAAGTAATCTCTCGTGGTTTAAAATCATTATTCAAACGTAAATAAATATTGAGCAAAGGAGCTTTATTGCTCCTTTTTTTTGTTATAATTGAAAGAGGTGATAATATGGAATCTAAATAGAATACATTATTTCTTTAAAGCTGTTGAATAATAAAAACTTTACGCAAGCAGCTAACGCTTGTCATATTGGACAAACAACCATGTCTAAATACATTGCTGTCTTAGAGCAAGAACTCCAAACACAGCTATTTATAAGAGAACATAGAACATTAACTCTTACTAAACAAGGAAAACAGTTCTATGAAGGAATGAAAAACATTTATGCTTCTTATCAAACTTTATGTCAAAATATTCAACAAACGAATACTTTACATATAGGCATGAAAACAACAGATTTTACAGACTTTGAAATTCTTGAAAGCTTTGAAAAGAAATACCCACATCTTTCTATTTCTTATTCTTATCTTGAAGAAAATGATTGATGGAAGGCCTAAAAGCGCATCAACTCGATGCGTTAATTTCTCCAAGTATGCTCTCTTTCTACAAAAATAATCCAATTGAAACAACAACCTTATCTAAAGAAAACGTTTCTCTTGTTTGTTCAAAAGAACTGATCCATAAATATCATACAATAGAAAAGGTCATGCAATCTGTTCCCTATATTACAAAAGCAACAGATCAAAACTATCATCAATTATGTAAAGATGAACTTTATAAAATTTATCATACAACTTTTAATAAAGTAGAATACGTTAAAGAATTTCCCAAACAACTTCTTTTACTTAATCTATCTAGAGGTTTTTCAATCCTTCCTACAAAAGAAGTAGAAAACAGAGATCAGTTCTATTTAGAGGATATTAGTAAATACTTTGCTGATCTTGAAAAAATAGATCTTGTTTATTTAAAACAAAATAAATCAGAGAACTTAAATCTATTATTGCAACATATTCATGAAAAAAAGTGCTAGATTAAGCATTTTTTTCGTTTTATCTTTTAACATTTATTCTATATAATACAAAGCAAGGAGTTGATGTTATGCAAAAAGATTTAACAAAAGGTAGTGCCTTAAAAAATATTATTACTTTCTCATTACCATTTTTACTTGCTAATTTCTTACAAACATTCTATGGCATGGCTGATTTATTTATTGTCGGTCAATACAATGGAGCCGCTTCTTTATCAGGGGTTTCTATTGGAAGTCAGGTCATGCATATGATTACTGTTATGCTTGTAGGAATTGCAATGGGTTCAACGGTCATGATTGGTCGTTATGTTGGTGAAAGAAAAGAAGAAGAAAAAAGGATGACTGTAGGAAATACAATCATTATCTTTATGATTTTATCTCTGATTGTTACTTTGATTTTATTATTCTTTATTAATCCGATTGTTTCTATTATGTCTACACCTGTAGAAGCAATTCAAGAAACAACACTTTATTTAAAAATATGTTTTATTGGAATTCCTTTTATTACTGCTTACAATATTATTAGTTCTATTTTTAGAGGATTAGGGGATTCTAAAGTCCTATGTATTTTGTGGCAGTTGCTTGTTTTTTTAATATCGTGTTAGATTTTATTTTCATTGGTTATTTCAATATGCATGCCGTTGGAGCAGCATTTGGGACAGTGATTTCACAACTTATTAGTGTAATTGTTGCTTTATTAGCAATCATTAAAAGAAAATTGATTGTCATCCATAGATACCATTTGAAATTACATAAAAAAATTATTAAAGATATCTTTAAAATCGGTTTTCCTATTTCTATGCAAGATGGTCTTATTCAAGTATCATTCATTATTATTACGATTATCGCAAACATGCGTGGTGTTGATATTGCCGCAGCAGTTGGTGTTGTAGAAAAAATCATTAGCTTTTTATTCTTAGTACCATCAAGTATGCTTTCAGCAATCTCTGCTATATGTGCCCAATGTGTAGGAACAAAACAACATCAACGTGCTCGCCAAACATTACGTTATGGAATGATGATTGCTTTAGGATTTGGAATTTTCTTTGCGATTACTTGTCAATTTATTTCCAAGGAAATTCTTTCGTTATTCACAAGTGAAGCTATTGTTATTATATATGGAAGTCAGTATTTAAAAGGATATGTTTTAGATTGTATGTTTGCTTCTATTCATTTCTGTTTTAGTGGTTTCTTTACAGCTTATGGTTATTCTATGATTTCATTTATTCATAATGTAATTTCCATAGCCCTTATAAGAGTTCCAGGAGCTTATATTACTTCTAAACTTTTCCCTGAAACATTACTACCAATGGGACTTACACCCGCTCTTGGTTCTATTTTATCAGCAATGATTTGTGTAAGTATTTTTATCATTATGAAGAAAAAGAATAAATTTGATTATTAAAACGTCATCCAAGTGATGACGTTTTTACTTAAACTTAATTGAAAGAATACATGTATAATCATTCTTTATCTTTTTGTTTGTTTCTAACTCTTTTATAGGAAGAGATGTGACATGATTTTTTCCATAAGATAATGCCACTAACATTTGTTTTTTACTATATTAATAGATGTTTTTTCTTCAATTTGATTATAATCCCAAACATCGTAGTTACTAATGTTTTCTATAAATGAAATATCTTTAGCTACATAATATCCATCTTCAAAAGCATCTATAATCTTCAAAGTAGATGCTTCTCGATCTACTACTAAAGCAATATTTCCGGTATTTGTTCCTTTTGAAGGATTATTATAAAATGTACAGATTTCTTTATCAAATATCTTTTTACCTTTTTGATATTGGGTTAAATACATAGTTAATGAATCATAATTCTTTTTTGAATTATAATGAAATAACAAAATATTCCCTGGATGACTAGAAAGCATATTTGCCGTTTGCATTTCTGTACTTTTTTCTAAATAAGGTTCTATATAGTTTTGTGGTTGTGTTAATTTTTGTAGATAAATATGCTTGTAATAAATATGAAAACAACAAGCATAACTTATTTAATAATTTTATAATTTTCTTTAGATACTTTTGTTTGTTTTTATTATCTTTTGTAATCTGAATAATATTTTCTTCTGCTTTTTGTTCAATTGTTTCTTTAGGTATATCTTCTCCAGCCAGAAACTCATTAATACTTATATCTAGTATTTTACATAATTCTAGATAAACAGAGACATCCGGTAAACATATACCTCTTTCCCATTTAGAGACTGATTTATCAGACATATTTAACTTTTCAGCAAGCTGTTTTTGTGTTAAGCCTTGTTTCTTTTCTTTTAAAAGCTTATATATTTACCTATTTTGATAAGATCCATTATGACCACTTCCTTTAATCAAATCATATCATTTTAAATAGAAAACAACACCTCTTATAAGTAAGAATTTAGTTTTTATATTAATGAAAAAACAAAACAAATATTCAATAATATCGATATAATGAATTTGATAATAAAAAATAAGGAGAAATATAATATGAAACAATTTCCAGAAGGATTTTTATGGGGTGGAGCTACTGCCGCTAATCAATATGAAGGTGGTTGGAAAGAAGGAGGAAAAGGAGTAAGTTGTAGTGATGTACAATTATTTACTGATCCTAAATCTATGAAAGATTTATTAAATACTCATGGGTTATGTGATATTTCTGATGAAATGATTGAAAAAGCTTTAAGTACTGATGATGAAGTTTACTATCCAAAACGTCATGGGATTGATTTTTATCATCATTATAAAGAAGATATTGCTTTACTTGCAGGAATGGGATTTAAGGTTTATAGAATGTCTATTGCTTGGTCTCGTATTTTCCTAGAGGGGATGAATTAGAACCTAATGAAGAAGGTTTAAAATTCTATGATGCTGTTTTTGATGAATGTTTAAAATATGGAATGCAACCTTTAGTTACAATGTCTCATTATGAACCACCTCTTGCTTTTTGTATGGATTATAATGGTTGGTATGATCGTCGTTCCATTGAATTCTTTACACGTTATGTGGATGTTATTACTAAAAGATATAAAGATAAAGTTAAATTATGGCTTACATTTAATGAAATTGATTCAATTATTAGACATCCATTTATGACAGGTGGATTAATTGAATCAAGATTTAAACCTGAAGAATTTGAAGAAGTAGAATATCAAGCAATGCATCATCAATTTGTAGCAAGTGCACTTGCTGTAAAAATTACACATGAAAACATTCCTGATGCTAAAGTAGGATGTATGCTTACTAAATTAACTTATTATCCATATACATGTAAACCAGAAGATGTATTAGAACAACAACAAAGAATGAGACAAATCTATTGTTATAGTGATACACAAGTTCATGGTGAATATCCTAAATATTTATTACAAATGTATAAAAATAAAGGATTCAATATTAAAATGACTGATGAAGATTTAGAAATCATGAAAAAATATCCTGTTGATTTTATTTCATTCTCTTACTATTCATCAAGTTGTGTTGCTGCGGATACAAAAGGCTTAGAAATGAGTGCAGGTAATACAGAAACAGCTATTAAAAATCCATATATTCCAAGTTCTGATTGGGGATGGCAAATTGATCCTATCGGTTTAAGAATTTCTTGTGTAGATTTATATGATCGTTATAGAAAACCATTATTTATTGTAGAAAATGGTTTAGGAGCAAAAGATACTGTGGAAGCTGATGGTTCTATTAATGATGATTATCGTATTGATTATTTAAGAGAACATATTAGACAAATGTATAAAGCTATTGAAGAAGATGGTGTTGAATTAATGGGTTATACAACTTGGGCACCAATTGATTTATTATCTAACTCTACAAATCAAATGTCTAAACGTTATGGATTTATTTATGTAGATGTTGATGATTATGGTAATGGAACTTATAAACGCTCTAAAAAGAAATCTTATGATTGGTATAAAGAAGTTATTGCGACTAATGGATCTTCTATTTTAGATGACTAGTTAAGGAATCGAAAGATTCCTTTTTTCATACGTATTATCTTGCGTACTATCATACATACTTTTTATATTTTCTTTTATTGAAAATCATAGAAAGGGACTTTGTGATATAATTAGATAAAGGAGATTTTTTATGAAAGAGAAAGTATTATTTTTTGATATAGATGGGACATTAGTATGCTCACAAATGGGAATTTATGAAATACCTTTAGGTGTAAAACAACAATTAAATAGATTAAAGAAACAAGGACATAAACTCTTTATTTGTAGTGGAAGACCCAAAGCCATGTTAGATGAAAAATGGCTCGATGGAACTTTTGACGGTTATATTTTAAATAATGGTGGTTATGTAGAAATTGATGGAAAATCTATTTATGAAAATAGAATGGATTATGAGTTATGTTTAAAGACAGCAAATATGTTAGAAGAACTTCATTGTGATTATATGATTGCGACAGCGAATCATTTATACATTGATCCTTCTTATAAAGAACTTTATAACTTCTTTGTTCAAAAGGGACATTTTGAAGATCTATTTACAATAAAGTTTGATCGTAATGAGGTATTAAAAAGAGCGAATTAAAATAGAAGCAAATGTTACAAATAAAGATCGTGAAAAAATAGAAAAGTATATCCAAAATGATTTTGGTTATGTTATTAATTTTGATGAACATGGCAGTGATAATGCTTTTGAATTCTATTCACCAACGATTTCAAAAGCTACAGGTATTCAAAAAATTCTTGATTATTATCATTTAAATCAAGATGACACATACGCTTTTGGTGATGGAGAAAATGATTTAGAAATGATTGAATTTTGTCGTGTAGGGGTTGCCATGGGAAATGCCTGTGATTTATTAAAAGCTAAAGCAAATATTATTTGTAAATCGGTTGTTGATGATGGTTTAGAAGATATTTTAAAAATACTATTTAGTGATTAAGGAGAAATCTATGATTGTATTTCATGAAGAAAGTAAAACTTTTCATTTGTATAATAATGAAATTAGTTATGTGTTTAAAATCTTAGAAAATAATCAATTAGGACAACTCTATTATGGAAAAAGAATTCATGATCGTAGAGACTTTGATCATTTATTAGAACTTTTTCCTCGTCCTATGTCACCTTGTAGCTATAAAGGGGATTTAAATTTTTCATTAGAACATATTAAACAGGAATATCCTGTTTATGGTTCAGGAGATTTACGTCATCCTGCTATCGATATTTTACAAGAAAATGGGAGTCATATTTTAAACTTTGAATATGTAAGTCATGAAATCATACAAGGAAAACCAAAATTAAAAGATCTTCCTGCAACTTATGTAGAAAATGAAAACGAAGCCCAAACTCTTATCATTACCTTATATGATGAAGTTATTGAAGCAAAACTACAATTAAGTTATACCATTTATCAAGATTTTCCTGTAATTACAAGAAATGCTTTTATTGTTAATGAGGGGAAACAAAAATTAAGACTTAATCAAATGGTGTCTATGTCTTTAGACTTACCTGATCAAGATTATGAAATGATTGAACTTACAGGATCATGGGCAAGAGAACGTTCTATTAAAACAAGAAAACTTACAGAAGGTATTCAAAGTATTTATTCTTTAAGAGGATGTTCATCTCATCAATTTAATCCTTTTATTGCTTTAAAAATAGAAGATTGTAAAGAAACAAGTGGTGAGGTTTTAGGTTTTAGTTTGGTTTATAGTGGTAATTTTTTAGCCCAAGTAGAAGTTGATAATTATCATGTCTCACGTGTCTCTATGGGAATTCATCCTCATTGTTTGAATTATCTATTAGATCATTTAGATTCGTTTTCAAAGTCCTTGAAGTTGTGATGGTTTATAGTAATCAAGGACTGAATAAGATGTCTCAAACATATACATCAACTTTATCAAAAAAGACTTGCTAGAGGGAAGTATCGAGATCAAGTAAGACTATTTAGTGAATAATTGGGAAGGAACTTATTTTGATTTTAATGAAGATAAGAATCGTTTCAATGGCTAAAACAGCAAAGAATTAGGAATTGAGTTATTTGTATTAGATGATGGTTGGTTTGGTAATAGAAATAATGATCATCAAGGATTAGGGGATTGGTTCCCTAATTTAGATAAATTGCCTCATGGAATTAATGGTTTATCAAAGAGAATTCATGATTTAGGTTTAAAATTTGGATTATGGTTTGAACCAGAGATGGTCAATGAAGATTCTAACTTATATAGAAATCATCCTGAATGGATATTAAAAACTCCTCATAGAAAGAGTTGTCATGGAAGAAATCAATATATTTTAGATTTTTCTAATCATGAAGTTTGTTGAATACATTGCCCAGGCAATGATGAATGTGATTGATGATTCCTATATTTCATATATTAAATGGGACATGAATCGTTGTATGTCAGAAGTCTATTCAAGCACTCATGATGTTTCATCACAAGGAAGAGTCATGCATGAATATATCCTAGGTGTTTATCATTTATACGATGTTCTAACAACTAAATACCCGGATATACTCTTTGAATCCTGTGCAAGTGGAGGAGCACGTTTTGATCCAGGAATGCTTTATTATGCCCCTCAATGTTGGACCAGTGATGATACCGATGCAATAGAAAGATTAAAGATTCAATATGGAACTTCTCTTGTTTATCCTTTATCTTCGATGGGATCACATGTATCTAATATTCCTAATCATCAAACATTTAGAAAAGTGCCTTTACAAACACGTGCTAATGTGGCTTATTTTGGTACTTTTGGTTATGAATTAGATGTTAATTATTTAAGTGATGAAGAAAAAGAAATCCTTAAAAAACAAATTGTTTTTATGAAACAATATCGTTCTTTATTTCAATTTGGTACTTTTTATCGTTTAAAAAGTCCTTTTGAAGGAAATGAGACAGCTTGGATGGTTGTTTCTAAAGAAAGAGATTTAGCGATTGTAGGTTATTATCGTACTTTACAAGAAGTCAATGTTGGATATCGTCGTTTATTATTAGAGGGATTAGATGAAAATAAGGTTTATCATGTAAATGATTTAGATTTATATGGTGATGAGTTGATGAATGTTGGTTTAATTATAAGTGATGGTTCAAGTGGTGAGAATAAGGATGGTATTGGAGATTATTATTCTAAATTATATATTTTAAAGGAGAGAAAAGAAAATGAGTAATGAATGGTGGAAGAAAGAAGTAGCTTATCAAATTTATCCTAAGAGTTTTAAGGATTCTAATGGAGATGGGATTGGTGATTTAAGAGGAATTATTGAAAAGCTCGATTATTTAGAGGATTTAGGAGTGACTTTATTATGGTTATGTCCTATTTATAAATCACCTATGGATGATAATGGATATGATATTTCTGATTATTATGATATTAATCCTGAATTTGGAACAATGGCTGATTTAGAAGAATTGATTGAAAAAGCTAAAAATAAAGGAATTAAGATTATTATGGATCTCGTTATCAATCATAGTTCAGATGAACATGCTTGGTTTCAAGAAGCACTAAAAGATCCAAATAGTCCTTATCATGATTATTATATCTTTAAACCCTCTAAAGATGGTAAAGAACCAAATAACTGGAGATCTGTTTTTGGAGGTTCAGTATGGCAAAAGGTAGAAGGTAGAGATGAATATTATTTCCATGCTTTTTCTAAAAAACAACCTGATTTAAATTGGGAAAATCCAGCTTTAAGACAAGAACTTTATAAAATGATTAATTGGTGGTTAGATAAAGGAATTGCTGGGTTTAGAGTTGATGCAATTAACTTTATTAAAAAAGATCAAAGATTTTTAGATGGTCCTGTTGATGGACAAGATGGTTTAAGTGCTTGTTTTGCTTATTCTAGAAATCAACCAGGAATTGAAGTCTTCTTTGATGAATTAAAGAAAGAAACATTTGAAAAACATAATTGTATGACAGTCGCTGAAGCTGTTGGGGTTCAATATAAGGATTTAGGTATTTTTATTGGTAAAGATGGATGTTTTTCAATGATGTTTGATTTTAATTATTGTAATTTTGATATTAATGAAGATGAAGAATGGTTTAAAAGACAAGATTGGACAACTAAACAATTTAAAGAACTCTTATTTACAAGTCAAAGAGAAGTTCAAAAGCTTGGATGGATTGCGAGTTTCTTAGAAAATCATGATCAACCTAGAGCTATTGATAAATTTATTTTAGATAAAAAAGATCATAATTATTATTCACAAACAATGCTTGCTGGTATGTTCTTTAACTTAAGAGGAACACCTTTTATCTATCAAGGTGAAGAAATCGGTATGGAAAACTTTGAAAGAAAAGACATTAGTGAATTTGATGATATTGGTAGTCTAGGTCAATACCAAAGAGCATTAG
>ENA-OQHY01000846-OQHY01000846.1-human-gut-metagenome-genome-assembly--contig:-NODE-846-length-15444-cov-1.837697_pt1 | contig 15444 bp, 22 predicted proteins | sample MGYA00242570_ERZ504733 | MGnify/ENA primary metagenome ERZ504733 (study PRJEB26092, sample SAMD00036219) | human gut metagenome | host: Homo sapiens | study: EMG produced TPA metagenomics assembly of...
CTAAGTGCAAGGATCAGAGGAATTTGAGAAGATTACAAGCAGAATATCAGAAGCATAAGTCCTAATGTGCAGGGCGTATGCTGGAGAAGATTATACAAGGCAATATCCGTATAAAACACTGGCAAGTGATGTAATCGGATTTACAACGAATGGAAATGTAGGAAGTAATGGAATAGAGGCATCATATAATTCCATTCTGAATGGAACAGATGGCAGGGAGTATGGGTATCTGGATGAAAGTTCTGGATTTGAAAGAACTGTGAAGGAACCGGATAATGGAAGCACTGTTGTATCAACAATTGATCTTCAGGTGCAGAGTATTGTAGAACAGCATATACTTGCATTTAACGAAGAACACAAGGATGAAGAGACAGAGGGAGAAGGAAGTAAGAATACCGGAGTGATCGTGATGAATCCTCAGAATGGAGAGATTCTTGCAGAAGCTTCGTATCCGAATTATGATCTGAATCATCCAAGAGATCTGACAAAGTATTATACAAAAGCACAGCTGAAAAAGATGACGGATAAAGAAAAGCTGAATATACTGAATGATCTTTGGAATAATTATTGTGTCAGCAATACGTATGAACCGGGATCGACATTCAAACCATTTACCATATCGGCAGGTCTTGAACTTGGAGATCTTACAGGAAATGAGAATTATGTCTGCGGCGGTGTATTGCACGTGGGAGATCATGACATTCACTGTAGTAACAGATCAGGACACGGGCCGGAGACGTTGAAACAGGCTTTGGAGAATTCGTGCAACGTTGCACTGATGCAGATCGGTGCAAGTATCGGAACAGAAGAATTCTGCAGGTATCAAAGATTGTTTGGGTTCGGAGAATATACAGGAATCGATCTTCCGGGAGAGGGAGAGACGAGCGGACTGTTGTATACACCGGCGACTATGGATCCGGCCAGTCTGGCGACAAATGCATTTGGGCAGAATTTTAATGTTACAATGACTCAGATGGCGGCATCTTTCTGTTCGCTGCTCAATGGCGGCAATTATTATGAGCCGCATGTTGTAAAGCAGATTCAGGATGAAAATGGAAATGTTACAGAGAACAAAGATCCGGTGCTGGTTAAGAAAACAATTTCAAAAGAGACCAGTGATATCATTAAGGATTATATGCAGGGAGTTGTTGAGGAAGGAACCGGTGCGAGTGCGGCGGTAGAGGGGTATGCTGTCGGAGGTAAGACCGGTACAGCCGAGAAGCTGCCTCGTGGAAATGGAAAATATCTTGTTTCTTTCATCGGCTATGCACCACAGGAAAATCCACAGGTCATGGTGTATGTTGTCATTGATGAGCCAAACTCGGCTGTTCAGGCAAACAGCGGTTATGCAACACAGCTTGCATCACAGATCATGACAGATATATTCCCTTATCTTGGGGTAGAGAAAAAAAGACGGTGCGTCTGATACTAACGGGAACAACTGCAGAAGAGACAACAACGCAGACAGCACAGGAGTAACTGTAAAAGTATATGAAATTCATAACCTCATAGAAGTTTTCATAAATTATAAGAAAAGCTTCTATGAGGATTTTTATTATGAAAAACAAAACATTTCATAAAAGAAAAATATTGGTTGTATTCGCCGGAGCCTTTGCGATGATATTTGTTTTGATCGGAAGACTGACCTATCTTATGGTATTTGATGCAGAATATTATCAGAAAAAAGCGGAAGATCTGCATGAGAGGGAACGTGACATTAAGGCTGCGAGAGGAGAAATCCTTGACAGGAATGGGAAAGTTTTGGCAACAAACCGGACGGTATGTACAATTTCTGTGATCCATAGTCAGATCAGGGAAGCGGAAACAGTCATTGATAACTTATCGGAACTTCTTGAAATGAATAGCAGTGAGGTGCGCAAACGTGTGGAAAAGATATCATCCATAGAAAGGATAAAATCAAATGTGGATAAAAAACGGGAGATAAGATCCGAAATCTGGGGATGGCAGGAGTAAAAGTAGATGAAGATTTTAAAAGATTTTATCCATATGATGCGCTTGCCTCTAAAGTATTGGGGTTTACCGGAGCTGACAATCAGGGAATCATCGGACTTGAGGTAAAATATGATAAATATTTGAAAGGTGTTGACGGTAAGATCCTGACAACAACAGATGCAAGAGGAATCGAACTGGATGGTGTCGCAGAAGACAGAAAAGAGCCAGTGGCAGGGAATACATTAAAGATCAGTCTGGATTATAATATGCAGAAGTACGCTATGCAGATGGCGGAAAAAGTGCGGCAGGAAAAGCAGGCGGAAAAAACGGCAATTCTTCTTATGAATCCTCAGAACGGGGAAATATATGCGATGGTAAACGTTCCGGAATTCAATCTGAACCGGCCGTTTGAGCTGAATACGGAAGAAGAGTCGGATGAAAATATGACGGATGAGCAGAAGCAGGATGCTCTGAATCAGATGTGGAGAAACGGATGTATCAACGATACCTATGAGCGGGGAGCACATTTAAGATCATTACAGCATCTGCAGGTCTGGAAGAAGGGGTAGTCCGTCTTACAGATCAGTTTCAATGTCCCGGATATAAAATGGTAGAAGACCGCAGGATACGGTGTCATAAGGTGGGAGGGCATGGTACGGAGAACTTTGTGCAGGGTATACAGAATTCATGCAATCCGGTATTTATAGAACTGGGACTTCGTATCGGAGTCGATAGATTTTGCGATTATTTTCATAAGTTTGGTCTGATGAATCTGACGGGGGTAGATATCCCGGGAGAAGCAGGGACGATCATGCATAAAAAGGAAAATATCGGACAGGTAGAACTGGCTACGATCAGTTTTGGACAGTCGTTCCAGATTACACCAATCCAGCTTGCAGCGACAGTAAGTGCATTGATCAATGGGGGAAAGAGAGTGACGCCGCACTTTGGAACGGAGATCCTGAATGAAGACGGGAAAGTAACGAAAGAATTCACTATAGTGAAAAAAAGCATATTGTTTCGGAAAAGACAATCTGAGACTATGAGGATACTTCTGGAAAGTGTCGTTTCTGAAGGATCCGGAAAGAATGCGTATGTGGAAGGATACAGAATCGGAGGCAAGACGGCGACCTCCCAGACATTACCGAGAAGTGCGAACAAGTACATATCTTCTTTTGTGGGATTTGCCCCGGCAGATGATCCGGAGATCCTGGGAATGTGTGTGATCTATAATCCGCAGGGAATCTATTACGGAGGTACGATCGCAGCTCCGGTAATCGGTAATATTTTCGAAATATATTGCCTTATCTTGGCATTGAAAAACAATTGGAAATGCAGTATACTAGGTAAAGTTAGAGATTAACTGAATAACAAAAGAATTAAAGAGGTGGATTATGGATTATAAGGTGTTTATTCCGGTATTGATTTCATTTGTGTTAAGTGTGATTCTTGGTCCTCTTGTGATACCTGTACTCAGAAGACTTAAGATGGATCAGACGGAGAGAGAAGATGGAGTGCAGTCTCATTTGAAGAAAGCAGGAACTCCGACGATGGGAGGCGTAATGATCCTGTTGGCGGTTGTGATCACTTCCGTTATTTATATCGGACGTTATCCGAAGATCATTCCGATCCTGTTTTTGACACTTGGATTTGGTCTGATCGGATTTTTGGATGATTATCTGAAAGTTGTAATGAAACGTTCGGACGGATTATATCCAAAGCAGAAGATGGCACTTCAGATCGTGGTAACAGCAATCTTTGCATTTTATATGGTGAAATTTGCAGGGGTTCCACTTACAATGCTGATTCCTTTTAGTGGGGGAAGATATCTGAACATTGGATGGCTGGCAATTCCATTGATGTTCTTTGTAGTGATCGGAACCGTAAATGGTGTGAATTTTACAGATGGACTGGACGGCCTGGCATCCAGTGTTACGGTTTTGGTTGCAACATTCTTTACGGTTGTCGCAATTGGAACAAAAAGCGGAATTGAGCCGATTACCTGTGCGGTGGTGGGAGCACTCCTTGGATTTCTGCTGTTTAATGTATATCCGGCAAGTGTGTTTATGGGGGATACGGGTTCCCTGGCGCTGGGAGGATTTGTAGCATCCGCAGCATATATGCTCCAGATGCCGATTTTCATCATCATTGTTGGATTTATCTATCTGGTAGAAGTATTATCCGTTATGATCCAGGTAACATATTTTAAAAAGACCGGCGGTAAAAGAATCTTTAAGATGGCGCCGATACATCATCATTTTGAACTGTGCGGATGGTCAGAGACAAGAGTTGTTGCAGTATTTTCGATTATCACAGCAATTTTATGCCTGATCGCACTAATGGCTATGTAGGAGGATAACATGGAAGTAAAAGGAAAAAAAGTACTTGTATTTGGTCTTGGGATCAGTGGAATCGGAGCTGGAAAGATTCTGGAAAGACAGGGAGCGGAAGTCGTACTGTATGATGGAAATAAGAAGCTTATGGAAGAAAAGTAAGACAGCAGTCTGGTGCAGACAGCAACGCAAAGATCATAATCGGTGAATTTCCTGAAGAAATCCTTGCAGAACTTGATATGACTGTATTAAGTCCGGGAGTTCCGACAGACCTTCCGGTGATCGAAAAGATGCGTAAGCAGGGAATTACGGTTATCGGAGAGGTGGAGCTTGCTTATCAGTTGGAAAAGGTGATGTTCTTGCTATTACAGGAACGAACGGCAAGACGACTACAACTACACTTCTTGGTGAGATTATGAAGAATTATCAGGATGATGTATTTGTTGTTGGAAACATTGGAACACCGTACACAACTGCAGTAGAAGATATGACAGAGAATTCGATCACGGTTGCGGAGATGAGCAGTTTCCAGTTGGAAAGTATTGTTGAATTCCGTCCGAGGGTCAGTGCAATTCTTAATTTTACACCGGATCATCTGAACCGGCATCATACGATGGAAGCGTATGTGAATGCAAAGAAGAATATTGCAAAGAATCAGACAGAAGAAGACTACTGTATCCTGAATTATGAAGACAAACTGACAAGGGAATTTGGCAATGAAGTAAAAGCCAGAGTTCTATATTTCAGCAGTCAGCGTAAACTGGAAGAGGGAATATATCTGGAAGAGGGAAATATCATCTACAATTATGAAGGTGTAAAAGAGACGATCTGCCATGTAGATGAACTGCAGATTCTTGGAACACACAATCACGAGAATGTTATGGCGGCATGTGCGATGGCAGCAGTTTACGGAGTTCCTGTAGGAGTGATCCGTGAAAGTGTGAAAGCGTTTGGTGGTGTGGAGCATCGTATTGAATATGTAACAGAGAAGAATGGAGTTACATATTATAACGATTCAAAAGGAACCAATCCGGATGCTGCGATCAAAGGAATCCAGGCAATGAAGCGTCCGACTGTTCTGATCGGCGGCGGATATGATAAAGGCTCTGAATATACAGAGTGGATAGAAAGTTTTGACGGAAAAAGTAAAAAAACTGATTCTTCTTGGGGATACCAGAGAAAAAATTGCTGCTGACGCTGAAAAGTGCGGATTTACTGATTATATGTTTGTAGATTCATTTGAAGAAGCAGTGCTCACGGCAGCGAAGATTGCAAAAGAGGGAGAAGCGGTTCTGCTTTCACCGGCATGTGCAAGCTGGGATATGTTCCCAAGTTACGAAGTACGCGGAGAGAAGTTCAAAGAGATTGTAAATTCCTTATAAGGAGTGAACGAGTTGAAGTATTCGTGGCAGTCAGAACAAACGGAACAGAAAAAATGTGACAGAGTTCTGATATTAGTACTGGCAATCATTATCGTAACGGGTCTTGTGATTCTCTACAGCACAAGTGCATATAATGGAGAGATAAAATTCCAGGGATACGTTTTATTATCTGAAAAAACAGGTATTTGCAACGCTTCTCGGGATTATGGGTATGTGGTGTATAGCGAATATAGATTATCATATCTGGAAAAAGTGGGCAGTTCCGGGATATCTGTTATCTATTTTACTCGGAGTACTGGTAATGTTGTTCGGAGAAGAATACAATGGGTCAAAAGATGGTTGTCTTTTGGACCAATTTTCTTTTCAGCCATCGGAATTTGCAAAGGTTGCGGTGATTCTGTTCCTGACATATATCATACTAAGAAATGCAGAAAAAATGTGGAAATTTTCAACAGTCTGCAAGATTGTTATCAGTGTGTTGCCAATTGTAGGTCTGGTTGGGGCGAGCAATTTGAGCACAGCGGTTATTATTCTGGGAATAGCAGTCATCCTGGTATTTGTCGCAAGTCCGAAGTATGGGCAATTTGCGTGGATGGTGTGTCTGGGGTGTGCATTTATGGGGATATTTCTTGCTATGGAAAGTTACCGGCTTGAACGCTGCAGATCTGCAGCATCCGGAAAAATATGAGAAAGGCTATCAGACACTTCAGGGGCTGTATGCAATCGGATCAGGAGGATTGTTTGGCAGGGGACTTGGAAGCAGTATCCAGAAACTCGGATTTGTACCGGAAGCGCAGAATGATATGATATTTTCGATTATCTGTGAGGAAATGGGATTGATCGGGGCAGTATTTGTAATGTTATTATTTTTCATCCTGATATGGCGCTTTTTTATTATTGCATCTCATGCACCCGATCTGGAGGGAGCTTTGATCGCATCCGGCGCAATGGCACACATGATGATACAGGTAATTCTTAATATTGCGGTTGTGACAAATACCATACCGAATACGGGAATTACATTGCCATTCATCAGTTATGGAGGAACTTCGGTTATGTTCCTGCTTTTTGAAATGGGGCTTGTGTTGAATGTGTCATGTTTGGTAAAATAATATACATGTGGATGAAAGGAAGTTTGAATCATATATGGGAAACCAGAGGCCAAAGAAAAAACAAGGGAACAAGAAGAATGGAAAAAAGCATCATGTATATGCAGTGATTGTTCTGCTGCTGGCAGCAGCGATCATCATTATCGGAGGTATTTTGCTGTTCTATATTCAAGAAATAGAAGTAAGCGGAAATGAGTACTGTGACAGTCAGGAGATTGTGAATTGCGTGCAGAATGATAAGCTGTCGGATAATTCTTTATATGTAGTTGCAAAATATTCTATGGGAAAAGGAACCGTACCGAAATGTCTGGATTCTTTAAAAGTCAGAATGAAAAATCCGTGGACACTGCAGATTACGGTAAAAGAAAAGGCAATTACCGGGTGCGTGAAAACCGGAACAACCTATAGTTATTTTGATCAGAGTGGACTTGTGGTAAAACAATCTTCAGTAAAAGATGGGCAGATACCGGTTGTAGAGGGAGTGAAGATAAAATCAGGCAAACTGTATAAGCAGATCCGAACATCAAATCAGACAAAATTTAATGAAATACTGGAAGCATGTGCAGAAAGTCAGAAATATGGGATATATCCGGAAAATGTGACGGTAAAACAGCAGCAGATCTATATGAAATTTGGAAATGTAAGTGCCTGTCTGGGAAGCCAGGTATCTGGTGAACAGATTGCTCAGATCAAGCCGATCTTAAAAAAGCTTGGTGATAAAGAGGGAATCCTGCATTTGGAGACCTATTCAGAGAATAACACTACGATTACTTTTGAGATGAAAGAAATTTCACAAGAAAATTAGAAAAATTAGAGAAATTCTATTGATATTTTACACGAAAGTCTATATTATATACTATATATAGCAAACTGAGTTCATCTCACTTGCTCTATCAATGGGATGTATAATATATAATAAGGATAACAAAGGAGGAGAAACCCTTGCTAGAAATTAAAACAAATGAATCAGAAGCAGCGGCAAAAATAATTGTTGTTGGAGTCGGTGGAGGCGGTAATAACGCAGTAAACCGAATGATTGATGAGCAGATTGCCGGTGTTGAATTTATAGCGATCAATACAGATAAACAGGCACTTCAGCTGTGTAAAGCTCCGACATTGATGCAGATCGGTGATAAGATCACAAAAGGTCTGGGAGCTGGTGCAAGACCAGAGATTGGTGAGAAAGCTGCAGAAGAAAGTGCAGAAGAAGTATCAGCAGCACTGAAAGGTGCTGACATGGTATTTGTAACTTGTGGTATGGGCGGCGGAACAGGAACAGGTGCTACACCGGTTGTTGCCCGCATTGCAAAAGAACAGGGAGCATTAACAGTTGGTGTTGTAACAAAGCCTTTCCGTTTTGAGTCAAAGACACGTATGAACAATGCCCTTGCAGGAATTGAAAAATTAAAAGAAAGTGTAGATACACTGATCGTAATCCCGAATGATAAACTGCTGGAAGTTGTAGACAGACGTACAACAATGCCGGAAGCTTTGAAGAAAGCTGACGAAGTGTTACAGCAGGGTATTCAGGGAATCACAGACCTGATCAATGTACCTTCACTGATTAACCTTGACTTTGCAGATGTACAGACAGTTATGACAGATAAGGGAATTGCCCACATTGGTATCGGTCAGGGACGTGGTGATGATAAAGCACTGGAAGCTGTAAAACAGGCTGTTGCCAGTCCGCTTCTGGAGACAACTATTGCCGGAGCATCTCATGTCATCATCAATGTATCCGGTGATATCACACTTATGGATGCATCCGATGCAGCAGAATATGTACAGGAACTTGCCGGAGAAGATGCGAACATCATTTTGGTGCAATGTATGATGATTCCAGAGCAGACGAAGCTACAATTACTGGTAATTGCTACAGGACTTCAATAATGGTTGGCGGAAGTGCTTCAAAATTAAAATCAAGACTGGAAAATCAGGGAAGAACATCTGCGATGCCACATGGTCAGCAAGGACATGCATCTGCATATGAGAGACCAGTACGTCAGAGCAGTGCAATGTATGGACAGCAGCAGGCAGTACGTACACCGCAGGCAGAACGTCCGGTATCACCAAGACTTGATTTCGGAACAACAACACAGAGAGAGACAACGGGAACTGCAACAAGACGCCAAATGGGTGGAACCACTCCTACACTGGATACACCTAGAACACCTACAAGCAAGGTGAAGGAACAGTCAATTAAAATTCCTGATTTCTTTAAAAAATAATCACATAAAGAATAGTACTACTTAGAATACAGAGAATATGCCGCAGGCAGTTTCTCTTACATATATTACTATAAGAAAGATCGTACACAGGTTGGCGTGAGCTGACTTGTATACGGTCTTTTTTGGTGTATCTTAGTTTTACTAATATGTTCGCAGGGTTACGAGAGCTGTCGAACGAAAAACGGAATCACATACAGTATCTGACAAAATCCTTTTGAAAAAATTTATATAATGTTACTTGTTTAAACAACAAATTTATTTCTGTGCACGGAAAGAGAAAGAAGGCCTGATGTGTACTATGAATTATATGTAGATGTGTTTTTTATGGTGAATTTTACAATGGATGCGATTCTTTTGATCCTTCTGAAGAAATTACTTGCCTGTCCGGCGGGGTATGGAAGGGTTTTTGCAGGAGCAGCAACTGGAGCCGCGATGACATGTATTGCAATTGTCATATTCAGGAAAACACCGGTATTAAGATTTGTAGTATTTCATGGAGTCATTAATGTAGTAATGATGAAGGCCGGCCTTGGAATAAAATGGGGCCGGGAATTGTTCAGAGGATGGGTGCTCTTGTATATAGAGTCATTTCTGCTGGGAGGTGTGTTCCAGTTCGTTCAACAGTATATAAGGCGGGGAAGTATGTTCTTTTTACTGGCTGTAATCAGTTACTACCTCGTGTCGGTAATCTGGAAAATCATTTTATTCTTTTCAGAGAAAGGAAATCGTTACTGTGAAGTCGAAGTGTTTTTGGAGAAAATGACAGACTGAGAGGACTGATAGATACAGGGAATACATTGAGTGATACGATCAGTAATGATCCTGTCAGTATTATAGACAGAGCATCTGTAAGAAGACTGACAGAGGAAAAGAAACCGGAACGATTCAGATATATTTCTTATCATTCCATCGGGAAAAAAGAGGGTGTGATGCCGGCGTTCCGGCTGGATAAGATGCAGATCATACGGGATGGAAACAAGATAAATGTGGAACATCCATTAGTGGCAGTAAGTGAAGAAGAATTAGGTTCAGAAAATTATCAGATGATTATCAATCCAGATATATTGACAGGAGGAAAGAAAAATGGTGATAAAAGTGGCAGTTCCACATCAGTTTAAATTGAAAGTTATTCCGGATTTCCGGTCTCTCTTTTTTTCGGACAAAAAAGACAATTCATTATATAGGAGGATCAGATATTCTTCCGGCACCATTGGAAACAGAGGAAGAAAGAAAAGCAATACGGGGACTGGGGACAGAGAATGATGAACAGGTCAAGAAAAATGCTGATTGAACACAATCTTCGTTCTGGTTGTGTATATTGCAAAGAAATTTGATAATACCGGAGTAGGAGTTGAGGATTTGATTTCTATAGGTACAATTGGTTGATAAAAGCAATTAATACGTTTGATCCAGATAAGAATATCAAACTTGCAACGTATGCATCCAGATGTATTGAAAATGAGATTCTGATGTATCTGAGGAGAAATAGTAAGACCAAGATGGAAGTGTCGATTGATGAGCCTTTAAACGTCGACTGGGATGGAAATGAACTGCTGTTGTCGGACATTTTGGGAACAGAGGAAGATGCTGTCTATAAGGATCTGGAAAATGATGCAGAGAAGAAAGTACTGATCAAAGCAATCAGCCGCCTGTCAGGAAGGGAACAGATGATCATCCGGATGAGGTTCGGTCTGGGGACAGCCGACGGAGAAGAAAAGACACAGAAAGAGGTGGCAGATATGCTTGGTATTTCCCAGTCTTACATATCCAGATTAGAGAAAAAGATTATGCAAAGATTGCGCCGGGAAATGGTGAAGTATTCTTGAAAATGTGCTACAATAAAAAGAAAAAGGGGTTGGTCATATGAGGCTTAGTTTTTTTGGAGCAGCCCATGAAGTGACTGGAAGCTGTCATCTTCTTGAAGCATGCGGAAAGAATATCTTGATTGACTGTGGAATGGAGCAGGGACCGGATCTTTACGAGAATCAGGAACTTCCGGTTGCACCGGGAGATGTAGATTACATTCTTCTGACACATGCACATATTGATCATTCTGGAAATATTCCGCTTCTGGTGAAAAAAGGATTTTCCGGGGAGATCATCACCACATTTGCAACGGCAGATCTTTGTGATATTATGCTTCGTGACAGCGCACATATTCAGGAATTTGAAGCGGAATGGAGAAACAGGAAGGCAAGAAGAAGCGGAGAACCGGAATACGAACCGATTTATACGGTTGCAGACGCAGATGCTGCAACGAAGCTTCTGGCACCGGTAGATTACGGACAGAAGATTACGTTGTGCGACGGAATTGAAGTAAGATTCAATGATGTGGGGCATCTGTTGGATCGGCAAGCATTGAAGTATGGATAACCGAAGGAGATGTCTCAAAGAAGGTTGTATTTTCCGGAGATGTGGGAAATGTCAATCAGCCGATCATTAAAGATCCCCAGTTAGTAAAAGAGGCAGACTATCTGGTGATCGAATCTACATACGGAGACCGTACACATGGTGAGGATATTCCAGATTATGTGGGAGAGTTTACAAGGATTTTGAGAGAGACATTCCAAAAAGGCGGCAATGTGGTGATTCCTTCTTTTGCGGTTGGACGTACGCAGGAGATTTTGTACTTTATCCGTGAGATCAAAGAAAAGAATCTGCTTCCGGAATTTCCGGGATTTGAAGTATATGTGGACAGTCCGCTTGCAATCGAAGCTACGAATGTGTTTAATAAAAATGTCAAAGGATGTTTTGATGAGGAAGCAATGGAATTGGTAAATCAGGGGATCAATCCTCTGCTGTTCCGGGGTCTGAAGACGACGATTACCAGTGACGAGTCCAGACAGATCAACTTTGATACAAAACCGAAAGTTATCCTGTCTGCATCCGGTATGTGCGAAGCAGGACGGATCCGGCATCATTTGAAGCACAATCTGTGGCGTCCGGAATGCACGATCTGTTTTGTGGGATATCAGGCAGTCGGAACGCTTGGAAGAAAACTGATTGAGGGTGCAGAGAGTGTAAAGCTGTTTGGAGAGAATATCACGGTCAATGCCAGAATCGAGGTATTGAAAGGAATCAGCGGACATGCAGATATGAATGGTCTTTTGGACTGGATCAGGGGATTTGAAAAAATACCAGACCGCGTAATGGTTGTGCATGGGGAAGATACAGTGACAGATCATTTTGCAATTGGTAGAAGATACATTCGGTTGTCCGGCATTCGCACCATATTCAGGTGGAACGGTAGACCTCGCAGCAAATGAGATTATAACGATCGGACAGAAGATTCCGAAAAATCAGATGAGAAACCGAGTAAGCTTAGGAGTGCATCTGCATTTAATCGTCTGGTGGCAGCTGCAAAGCGTTTGCTGAACGTTGTGTATAAGAATGAAGGCCTGGCGAATAAAGATATGGCCAAGTTCGAGACCCAGATCCAGAATCTGGCAGATAAGTGGGATAGATAACGCAGAAATTCTGCCAGATGTCAAGGAGTAAAATTTTTTTTATTTGATAAGAAACCGCATAAGCCTGTGCGATAAGGAGCATCATCTTAATAGAAACTGATGGATGAGATTCTGACAGGAGGTCTGTAATGGCACAGGGAAAGGTAGAAATATGTGGTGTGAATACGGCAAAGCTTCCTATCCTGAATGAAGAGGAGAAGGAAGCTTTGTTTGTACGCATCAAAGAAGGAGACCAGGAAGCGAAAGAAGAGTACATTAAAGGAAATTTACGGCTTGTCCTGAGCGTGATAAGACGATTTGGGGCAAGCGGGGAGAACCCGGATGATCTGTTCCAGATTGGGTGTATCGGACTGATTAAGGCGGTTAATAATTTTAACACAGAATTAGAGGTAAAATTTTCCACCTATGCAGTACCAATGATCATTGGAGAGATCAGAAGGTACATGAGAGATAACAATTCCATTCGTGTCAGCCGGTCACTCAGAGATACGGCATATAAAGCAATCTATGCAAGGGAAAGTTACAGAAAGAAGAACCAGAAAGAACCGACGGTGCAGGAAATTGCGACAGAAATTGGCATATCCAAAGAGGATATTATGTTTGCTTTGGATGCAATCCAAATACCGATGAGTCTGCAGGAACCGGTCTATAATGATGGTGGAGATGCATTGTATGTGATGGATCAATTGAGTGATCAGACGAATAAAGAAGAAAAATGGGTGGAAGACCTGTCACTGGAGGAAGCAATGAAGCATCTTGATGAACGGGAACGTTATATTATCAAGCTCCGGTTCTTTCAGGGAAGAACGCAGATGGAAGTTGCAAAGGAGATACGGATATCCCAGGCTCAGGTCAGCAGGCTGGAGAAGAATGCGTTGAAAACTATGCGCCAGTACCTTATCTAAGGGCTGGCGCATTTTTGGTATTGCATTTTTGACGGTCTCATACTATGATATTTGCAGGAGGAATTTGTATAATGAAAGCTTGTATATTTGATCTGGATGGAACATTAACAAATACATTGGAATCTATGACATATTCCGTAAATCTGACACTTGAGGAGATGGGACTTTCAAAGATCACAAAAGATCAGTGCAGATTGTTCGTCGGGAATGGAGCCAGGGTATTAATGGAAAAGTCACTGAAGGCAGCCGGAGATCCAGATGCTTCAAGAATTGAAGAGGGGATGGAAATATACGGACGTATATTTGACCAGAATTGTACATATCATGTAACACCTTATGAAGGAATCCCGGAGATGTTGAAAGCATTGAAAGATAAAGGAATTCACCTGGCAGTCCTTTCCAATAAGCCGGACCGTCAGACAGTAAAAGTTGTGAAAGCAATCTTTGGAGAAGAATTGTTTGATTATGCACAGGGACAGAAAGAAGGTATCCGAAGAAAACCGGAACCGGACGGAGTATGGTATCTTATGGAACAGATGCACGTATCAAAAGAAGAATGCCTGTATATCGGAGATTCAGAAGTTGATGCGGCAACCGGAAGGAATGCAGGCCTTAAGACGATAGGCGTGTTGTGGGGATTCCGGGACAGAAAAACGTTAGAAACTGCGGGAGCAGATGATCTGATCGACAGACCGGATGAACTGTTGCAGTTTGTGTAATATTACGATAAGGGAGGTTGAGATGTATGTACGAGTATGATGAAGAATGTCTGCAGACGTTTATTTTGAATCAGGGACAGCTGTTTGATGAACCGGTTGCAGAGACTTTGGAAGAGGCAGAGGCTTTTCTGGAGGACTGTATGGCTTCTATCGTAGATAATATCGGAGAAGTCAGGGAATTCCTTGATCAGGAAGGAATGGATGTCAGTGGAATGTCTGACGAAGAGATTGAAGATGCATCAGAAGTATTTGCGCTATCGGATGGTCGTTATCTTATCGTTGAAGGATAAAAGCAAAAAGACGAAAGTACCTGCCGGGTGGCATCGCACAGGCCACTGTCAGATGTAAGAAAAAGCCGCAACTACTTTGTAGTTCCGGCTTTTTTCAATGCAGTTTCAATGGCCTGGACAATCAGCTGGGAAGTGTAAGGAGTGTCAGATGAATACTGGATATTGTCAAGTGACTGTTTTTTGTAGACCTGTTCGGCAATATCTTCGATCGCAGGTTCGATGAACGGATACATGGTTGTGATAGATTCGTTCAGATTGGTGAAACGGATGGAATTGATATGGGATTCATCTACAGTCACCTCAACTTCCAGCGCAGTATTGTTCAGAGTGATATCTGAGGTGTAGATTCCCGGAGTATAGATCCGGTTATCTTTTGAGGCGGAGCGATGTTCCGGGCGGAACATGAATATCAAAAGCAGGATCAGAATAATGGCCAAATACTGCGAAAATAACGGTATAGATGATTTCTTTCATGTGAAGTACAACAATTTTTGTTTTGGAACTCATAGTGAGACCTCCTGGTAATTGGTTTCAAAGATTGTTTCATTTTCTATAATGTATGAAAAATGTGGAAGAATTATTCGTTTAATTTTTCCGTGACAAATGGAAAAGGTTCTTGTAGAATGATAAAAGAAATGGAAGGTGAAAAATTATGTTTATTATTGCAGGACTTGGAAATCCTACACTTCAGTATGAAGGAACCAGACACAATGTAGGGTTTGATGTCATAGATAGGTTGGCAGACAGATATAATATTTCTGTAGACGGAAGAAAAGGAAGAGCACTGATCGGCAAAGGAATGATCGGGGGACAGAAGGTGCTTCTGGTAAAACCGCAGACGTATATGAATCTGAGCGGGGAAAGCTTAAGAGAACTGGTCAATTATTATAAGATTGATGAAGGACACGAACTTCTTGTGATCTATGATGATATCAGTCTGGATGTAGGGCAGTTGAGAATCCGTAAGAAAGGGAGCGCTGGAGGGCATAATGGAATAAAAAATATTATTGCCAACCTTGGAACCGATGTGTTTCCGAGAATCAAGATCGGTGTTGGGG
>ENA-OQHY01000848-OQHY01000848.1-human-gut-metagenome-genome-assembly--contig:-NODE-848-length-15429-cov-2.785257_pt1 | contig 15429 bp, 21 predicted proteins | sample MGYA00242570_ERZ504733 | MGnify/ENA primary metagenome ERZ504733 (study PRJEB26092, sample SAMD00036219) | human gut metagenome | host: Homo sapiens | study: EMG produced TPA metagenomics assembly of...
GCCCGGCTCCGGCCGAGACCACCAATGCCATCGCCGCTCGCGCCAACGAGCTGCTCGGCGACTTCAAGTCCATCAAGCGTGTGCCCTACGAGGAGGCCATCAAGTCCGAGTACGTCGAGGGCTTCGACTTCCGCGAGCACTACGTGGACGACCTGGAGAACGTCATCGACTTCGACGTGATCCGCAACTCCGGCGTGCGTCTGGGCATCGATCCGCTCGGCGGCGCTTCCGTGAACTACTGGCCGCTCATCAACGAGAAGTACGGCCTGAACATCGGCGTGGTGCGTCCTGAGGTCGACCCGACCTGGCGCTTCATGACCATCGACCACGACGGCAAGATCCGCATGGACCGTCTTCCCCGTACGCCATGAAGGGCCTGGTCGACGAGCTCAACGCCGGCGCTTGGGACAAGTACGATCTGGTCGGCGGCACCGACCCGGACGCGACCGTCACGGCATCGTCTGCCCGAACTGGGGCGTGATGAACCCGAACCACTACATCGCCGTGTGCGTGGAGTACCTGTTCGGCGGCAACCGTCCGGGCTGGCCTGAGGGCGCAGCCGTGGGCAAGACGCTGGTCTCCTCTTCCCTGATCGACCGCGTGGCCGCATCGATCAACGCGAAGGTCATCGAAGTGCCGGTGGGCTTCAAGTGGTTCGTGGACCCGCTGTTCAGCGGCGAAGTCGCCTTCGGCGGCGAGGAGAGCTCCGGCATGAGCTTCCTGCGCAAGGATGGCCGCGTGTGGACCACCGATAAGGATGGTCTGATCCCCGACCTGCTGGCCGCCGAGATCACTGCCAAGACCGGCAAGAACCCGGCCCAGCTTCACCAGGAGCAGGTCGAGCGCTTCGGCGAGTCTTGGTACAAGCGCGTCGACACCCCGACCACACTGGAGCAGAAGGCCAAGTTCGCGGCACTGTCCGGCGACGACGTGACCGCCTCCACCCTGGCTGGCGAAGACATCACCGCCAAGCTCGACCGAGGCACCGGCAACCACGCCAAGATCGGCGGTCTGAAGGTCACCACCAAGGACAACTGGTTCGCCGCCCGCCCCTCCGGCACCGAGAACATCTACAAGGTGTACGCCGAGTCCTTCGTCTCCCCCGAGGCTCTGGACAAGGTACTCGACGAGGCCACCGTCGTGGTAGACAAGGCCCTGAGCGAGTGAAATCGCTGCGTTAGTCGCGTTCACCGCAACTAATAAGGCTCTGCATTGGATTCATGCAATCCACTGCAGAGCTTTTTTAGCGCATATGCAGTTCGCGACCACTGAAACACGCAGGTCAACGGTTCTCCTCATGCACCGTGACTGCATTTTCTCAACATCACTGCAGGGCAGGACGGCCAGATGACCGCGAAACGTTCGCCTGCCTACATTATGACCGAGTTTCCCATCATCATTGTGGGGTCACAGCGGCCAGATGACCACCGAAGCGTTCGGTCGGCTTGCATCATGGTCGAGTTTTAACATCGTTGTGGGACGCCACGACGAATTTGCCCATTCCAGAGTTGCCATCCCACAAAAGCGTGGGACAACAGCTAAGTCAATCGTTTTACATTTTCCCCATCCCACACACTCAAACTGGAAACCCCGGAAAGACGCCATTCCTGCCACACCCGTCACAGCCATTACCCGAGGGGCCGTGGGACGCCACGCAAAAATACGGCAAACACGCGTAGCTCCCACACCCATTGGCGCAAATCCACGCTCAATGCACCGACAACACCCCCAATCGACCACTATGACACATTTCCCTCCACAATCGAACACTAGTCATTCACGAAATCCATCACTACGAGGCATCGCAATCGAACGGCATGCAATATCAAGCACACACCACAACAACAGGTCGTACAAATATTGCCTTTACATCAGTCCGTTTCGAACATCATGGTCACAGCAGGCTCTGCGCCAACTCTTCAAGAGACATGGCAACTACATGAAACTCGAATACGGCACCGCGCGAAGCAAGCGCCCTCGCCACGTTGAAAGCGAATTCAGCACGAGTATCCTCGTTAGCGATACTTGCCGCCGTGGCGATGAAGACCAGCCATCTCCGCCCGACCAGCATGCCCCTTTTCTCTTGGTCACGGCGCCATTGAGTCTTACTCGTACGATGATGATCGCCATCATATTCAACAGCGACCTTGAACTCTGGCCACGCTAAGTCCAACGTTATGGGAGCTCCAGATGCAAAAGCCGCGTCCGGCACCACATAGTTCGCAACCGGCTGTGGAATCCCATGCGCCACCAGAGAGAGTCGTTCTTCTGATTCTTTGGGCGAATCAGCACCAGGTGATATCAGAGGCAATGCTCGAACGCAGGACGGGCGCCCTCTGAATCGGGTAAATTGCTCCACGAACTTCACCAGATCCTGATAGATTGCAGCAGCATCACGATCCTTAGCCAATACTGGCTGTTTGCTCGTAGCAGTAATGACGGCATCCCCGAGCACAATCAGAGACTCAAAAGAAACATACGGGGCAAGTTGAGCCCATACGTGAAACAGGTCCAGCGCAAACACGTGTTGGTTCATTTCCACATTGGCGGCTTTAGCCGCATGTTTCCAAATATGCGTTTGCAGTGGTGCATGGCGTGTACGAAACCGCTTGCTCTTAACGCTGGATACAGTGTGCAGCTTGGCCGAGTCGAGGTCGCAATCGGCGGGAATCGGTACGGATTGCAGAGCGAGGGAAGTGGTCATGCCGAAAAGCAGCTTCTTGCCCGCCCGTTTCGCTTCCTCAGTGCAGCGTGCGACCATGTCGCGTTTGCGCTGGGCGAGGCTTTCGCTCATGGTCGGTGTCGCTGCAGAATCATGTGCACCACTGTTCGGCGATGACGAGTCGCGAGAAGTCGGGTATTTCGAGTCAGTAGAAAATGACCCCGCAAATTCGGGCGGAACAAAAACTGCCTCCGATTCTTCCGGAGGCTGATCGTATATAGAGCCTGGCAGAGCTCCATAGTTGGTGATGCCGTCGGTCATCCTGTTCATGACACCACCATATGGGTAGTGGGTGCGGAAACGGAAGCCGATCCGAGGTATGTGGTCCTAGCTTCACTTACGCACATTCATTGTGGATAACCATGTGGACACCTCACTTATACACATAGTCATCCACCTCTTCAACCCCGATTTGACACACTAACTGTATCTGATATGATTACAGTATCATAACTGTACACATCATAGTTACAGTATCGACTCGGTAAGGAGGTCGTTTCATGAACGGCGACCATTCACTGGCAGTGCACGCATTGGTCTACCTTGACCATCGCGCCACACACCTGCCCAGTCAGATCCTGGCCGAGAACATATGTACCAATGCGGCGCGCGTGCGCAAAGTAATGCGACCGCTCGCCTCAGCCGGACTCATCGCCACTAAAGAGGGTGCTGAAGGCGGGTACGCTCTGGCCCGGCCCGCCGCCGAAATCACTTTGCGCGCGGTAGCGGAAGCCACCGGCACCACTTTTGTGAAAGTGAACTGGACACCGGGCGACGTACACGAGGACTGTCTGGTGTCATCTTCAATGGGCGCAGTGATGAACGACATCTATGCCGGGCTCAACCGCACTTGCCTCGAACAACTCGAACACACCACCATCCACGACATCACCGAACAGATATTCAGCGAGCGCAAAGGCTAATAATCCCGCGCGTTTCCCCTAGCCAGCATCAGTCGATAACGCTTCGGCAGTCAAAGAAGAAAACAGACGCCGCACGGCACACAACACATCAGCACAACGCACTCTTATCACTCGAATACGTAAGGAAGTAACCATGTCCATCAGCACACCCAATGCCATCAGCACACCCAGCACCTCCCCCACTATCACCACCGACGCCCTGATCATTGGATTCGGCAAGGGCGGCAAAACCTTGGCTGCCAAGCTCAGTGCAGCCGGCCGCAAGGTCGTCGTCGCCGAGGCAAGCGCCGACATGTACGGCGGCACCTGCATCAATATCGGATGCTTGCCGTCCAAGTCACTGATTTTGTCCGCCGAACAGGCGCGGCGGGATGGCGCGAACAGTACTCCCGAAACCCGCGAAGCAGCGTTCGAGGCTGCTATCAAGGAGAAGCGCCGCGTCACTTCGATGCTGCGCGACAAGAACTATCACAAGCTCGCCGACCAAGACAACATCACCGTAATCACCGGCCGCGCTCACTTCACCGGCCCTCATAGCGTGGAAATCGCCACCGCTGAGGGCCCGGTCGCCGTGACCGCCAGCAAGATCTTCATCAATACCGGTGCCACGCCGCGCATTCCGGATATTCCCGGTATCCACACTACGCCCGGCGTCTACACCAGCACTGGACTGATGGATCTCGACGATATGCCGCAGCGACTGGTGATTATCGGTTCAGGATTCATTGGACTTGAGTTTGCCTCGATGTTTGCCGATTTCGGCACGGCGGTTACCGTGCTGCAGCACAATGCCGAGTTCCTGCCGCGCGAGGATGCGGATGTGGCGGCCGCGATTCGCGCACAGTTGGAAGCGCAGGGCGTCAAGTTCCTGTTCAACGCGGATACCAAGGCCATCGCGCCTGCTGCTGACGGCGGCGTCAGGTTGTCCGTTGCGGTGAAGGGTATGACTCGCGGCGCATCGCAAGCTTGCGATTCCACCCCCGCCGGCACCGGGAACGCTCATACCGATATCACCGGCGCACCGACACTACAACAACCACCAGCCCCACTAGCAACCCGACCGATCACGCCACGATGTCACACGTTCAAACGAAACCATCAGACGATGGCGAGCCGCGGTTCGCCGAGCCGGCTGAAGCCCGATTCTGCCTGACCACCGACGCGGTACTGGTGGCCACCGGACGTACGCCGAACGTCGAGGGACTGCATCTTGAGGCAGCTGGCGTGGAGCTCACCGAACGCGGTGCCGTGAAAGTCGACGAGCTTCTGCGCACCACAGCAGCGACATTTGGGCTCTGGGCGATGTGAACGGCGGCCCGCAGCACACGTACATTTCGCTGGATGACTATCGCGTGGTGTGGTCGCAGCTCAATGGTTCCGACCGTCCGTACACGGTGAAGGACCGCAAGCATGTGCCGTCGAGCACATTCCTCGCCACGCCTTACTCGCGCGTGGGATTGAATGAGCGCGAGGCGAAGGCGGCTGGATTGGATTATGTGGTCAAGCGATTGCCGGTGGCCGCTGTGCCGAAGGCCCAGGTAATGCGGCGACCGGATGGTCTGATGAAGGCGATTGTGGAACGCAATACTGGCCGCATTCTGGGTGCGATGCTGCTTTCCGTCGAGTCGCACGAGGTGATCAATATCGTCAAGTTGGCGATGGATCTTGACGCGCCGGCCAGCACGTTGCGCGATATGGTGTTCACGCATCCGACGATTGCCGAGGCACTGAACGACTTGTTCGCGTAGTTTGTTCGCATAGCACGCCCGCGCAGCATGACCCGCGTAGCGCAGCCCGCAACAGACTCCCCTAATGCGCGCGAAGGTCCTCATCGACGTAAACCGATGAGGACCTTCGCGCTGTCGTCATGATCCGTACGTGACAGCAATCACGTCCGAACCAGCCGTTACTTCAAGCCGAGCTTACGGTCCAGAATGTCGGAGGCATCCAATCCTAAGCGGCGTCGGATGAACCAGCCAAGACCGAGCGGCAGGCCGGGAGCCAAGGCCATGCCGCCTGGACCGAGTGCCACGGTTTTGGAGTTGCCTGCGATAAGCATGGTGCCCTTGGATGCGGCCGTGGAGGTCGAACCATCGCTGTCCGCCTCTGGTTTGAGGATTTCGATGTTGCCGTCACTGGTTTTGTACAGTCCCTTATTCTCATTCCAGATACCGGATGCGCCATTGTTGCCGACCTCACCCGCAGAGAGGAAATGTCTTGTTTTTCTTGTGAGCGCTCACCTATTCACGCGCGATGGCATGTTTTTCAAGCAAAGTCAATAGGTGTGATGTTATCCACACCCTCCACTACGTTGTTTTGCCTCGCGCTGGGCAGCCCCACTTCAGCAAGAGATTGCACAGCTTGCGTTAGGGTGGAGAACATGACTATCACAGTATCCACAGACGGTTCCGCATTAGGGAATCCAAACGGGCCAATGGGCTGGGCCTGGGCCGATCATGAGCAGAACGCCGGCGGCAAGCCTGGCCATAAGCACGACGACCACGGCTACGACGCCGGCGGCGCGACCAACGGCACCAACCAGATTGGCGAACTGTGCGCAGTGTTGGAAGCTTTGCGAGCGCATCCGGCCCTGAGCCATTGCTCATCGAATCGGATTCGCAGTACGCCATCAATTGCTCGACCAAGTGGGTCAAAGGCTGGAAGAAGAATGGCTGGAAAAATTCACAGAAAAAACCCGTGAAGAACAAAGAGCTTATTCAGGCGATCGACCGTGAAATCTCGCAACGCCCTGGCCCGGTGGATTTCCGATGGGTCAAAGGTCACGCCGGCAACGAAGGCAATGAGCTGGTCGATGAACTGGCACGCACCTATGCGGGCGATTGCCGTTCGGGTGCGCGCGACGGCTATCTACCGATTGAAGGCTGGCAGTCGCTGCTGGGCTCCGAATACGCACATGGCACCGATGTGCCTCCAGACGTGCAATTGGTATTGGACGGCAAAGCGGATGCGGCAAGTTTGCGCAAGCCGGCTGCGGCGACGGATCAGACGGATGCCGCAAGGCCGGAGACCAAGTCTTCGTCACCCTTAGCGGCACAATCAACGCAACCTGTACAATCAACGCAACCTGTACCCCCCGCAAAGCCCAGCGGGCTGACGGTATCCGGTACGCTGACCTTCTCCCCCGCGCCGAAAACGAGCCCGTATTTCAACGGGCAGCCGATGCCGATCAAAGGCAGCATCGAAATCGAAGGCTATGTGGACGGCGACGGCAACCTGACCATCACCAACGCACCATTCGTACGACACTGACACCCAAACACACGAATATGTACCGCAATCGGACACGATGACACAAAATCGCTCATTCGCGTTAGGATAGGAGATAAGGCTTCACGCCGTTGATCCGTGCGGCGGAGGCAAGGATGGCAAAGGAGAAACCATGGATAAGGCACAGCAGGATGCGCTGAAGAAGGCGGCCGGCATCGAAGCCGCCAAGCTCGTTGAAAACGGCATGATCGCAGGCCTCGGCACTGGTTCGACCGTGAAGTTCCTGGTGGACGAGCTCGGCCGCGTCATCAGGAGGAAGGTCTTGAGTTCACTGGCGTGACCACGTCTCGCCGCACGCAGGCCCAGGCCGAGAGCTACGGCATCAAGATCGTGGACATCGACGACGTGGACCACATCGACGTGACCATTGACGGCGCCGACGAAGTCGACAAGAACTTCAACGGCATCAAGGGCGGCGGCGCTGCTCTGCTGTGGGAGAAGATCGTGGCCACCAACTCCAACCAGATCGTGTGGATCGTGGACGAGTCCAAGGTTGTGGACACCATCGGCAAGTTCCCGCTGCCGGTCGAGGTCATTCCGTTCGGTGCCGGCCAAGTCATCAAGAAGTTCGAGGCCCGCGGCTACAAGCCGGTGCTTCGTCTTGACGCCGACGGCAAGGAAGTGCGCACCGACGAGAACAACTTCGTGGTGGACCTGCACCTGGAGCGCATCGATCACCCGCAGGAGCTGGCCGAAGACCTCATCAACACGGTCGGCGTGGTGGAGCACGGCCTGTTCCTCAACATGGTCGACAAGGTCATCGTCGGCGACCCGAACGGCCCGCGCGTGATGACCAACGCCAACAAGTGATCGTCTCACATCACTAAGCTTTTCCAAGCCCGCATCTGCACATCGCAGGTGCGGGCTTTACTGTTGCCCGAACAAGGCAAAGAGCCAAGCAAAAGAGAAACCCCGCGACCATAACGATCACGGGGTTTCTAATGCCTTGATTGCAGGTAAGACTACTTACGCTGGTGGCGGGTCTTACGCAGCAGTTTGCGGTGCTTCTTCTTGCTCATCCGCTTGCGGCGCTTCTTGATGACAGAACCCATCTGAAGCCTCCATTTCGATTAATCGTAAAAGTTGCAACTCGCACCATAATACACGTGTTGCCAGACAGAGGGAACCAGTATGTTGCCGATAGTCCGCATATGCCCTGAACGCAGTTGGGGCATCCACATCAGCAATGTGGATGCCCCAACGTTCATAAGTTTGTGCAGCAGCTGACAGCCGATACTAGATGCTACATCGGGAACTTCTGGTAGAAGCGATCGACCGCTTCCTTGGTGCCGGTAGCTTGGAAGACCACGGTATCGTTCTGCCAGATGGCAACGGCGTTCTTGCTGTTGGAGCATCGGCCTTCACCACGTACGCGCCCGTGACGTTGCCGGAAACCTTGACGTTGCCGGATGCCGACTCATCGCCGGTCTGCGCAGCGACCAACGCATCGTACTGGGTCTTGGCATTGTCCGCCGACGACCACTGCGCGGCGACCAGCGTGACATCCTTGGCGGCATCACCAGTGGAGTAGGTCAGAGTGTACTCCTCGAGCGGCGACGCGGAATTCCACGTCGTGGAGGCATCCGCCTTGGTACGCGCGTAATTCAGCACGCTGCCCGGCATGGCCTTCAACAGCTCACTGGCATCATCCGGCAAAGCTGTGGCGTCGATGGTCGGCTTGGTCGGCTCGGATGATTCGGTTTTCTGCTGGCTGTTTTGGGTGGTAGTGGAGGTGCCATCATTCTTCTGGATGGCCCAACCCGGCCACACAAAGGCCGAAAGCACTGCCAGGATAATCACAACAGCTGCGGCAACCACCACTGCAATCAACTTGCCATGGGATTGCGTGGTCGAGGAGTTCTCACTATTAGTCATGCCCCGATTCTCTCACAGCCGCGTGACGCTAGGCGGCCGTATTTTTAGTCGTTGTGCGCAAGCCGCGTGAAACTCTTGTGAACGGTAAAAATTTACCGTCCGCTGGTGTTTGGGTTAGGGTGAGACCATGGCGAAATCAAGTGTGCAGTATGTATGTTCCGAATGCGGTTGGAACGGGCCGAAGTGGTACGGCCGTTGCCCCGAGTGTGGTCAGTGGGGCACGGTCGAGGAATTTCACGAGCTCGGCCGGCGGCAGGCTCTCGCACGGCCGCTCCCGGCCGAACATCACGCACGCAGTCGGTTACGGTTGCCAACAACGCCAGATCTGCAGCCCGTCCGATTACCGAAGTGGGCACGGAAAGCGTCGAGCGGCTCGGTACCGGGTTTTCCGAATTCGACCGTGTGCTCGGCGGTGGCGTGGTGCCGGGTTCAGTAACGCTGATAGCGGGCGAACCGGGTATCGGCAAGTCGACATTGCTGTTGCAGACGGCCGGCAATATCGCGCGCGTTGTGGCGGGAGACAGTACGTTCCGAGGGGCAGGTCAGCGGTCTGCCCAACAGTCGGGCCGGGCGCAGGGCAACGCATCGAACACGGTGCCGATGCGGGGCAACGCATCATCAACACACGCCAACACCGTGCTGTACATTTCCGGCGAGGAATCACAGGCGCAGGTTCGTTTGCGCGCTTCCCGCATCAATGCGGTGGAGCCGAACTTGTTACTGGCCTCCACCACCGACCTGTCCACAGTATTGGGGCTGATCGAACAGAACAAGCCGGCCTTGGCCATTGTGGATTCGGCGCAGACCATCGTCTCGCAGGAGGTCGATGGCATTTCCGGCGGTTCGACTCAGGTGCGCGAAGTGGCAAGCGCGCTGATAGATACCGCTAAGACACTTGACATTCCAGTATTTCTGGTTGGTCATGTGACCAAGGATGGTTCGATTGCAGGCCCGCGCACATTGGAGCATCTGGTCGATGTGGTCTGCCAATTCGAAGGCGACAGCGAGACTGCGCTGAGAATGCTGCGAGCGGTGAAGAATCGTTTTGGCCCGACCGATGAAGTCGGCTGTTTCGACATGAGCGGTGAAGGCATCGAAGAGGTCACCGATCCCGCCGGATTGTTCCTGTCTGGAGACGGCCCTGATGCGGCCAACGCGGCACCCGTGAAGGCACCTGCGTGACGTTCACATTGGATGGGCATCGCAGTCTGCCTATCGAAGTACAGGCTCTGGTCACCACGTCGGTGCTGCCCACACCCCGTCGTGCGGTCAATGGCGTGGACCCCAGCCGTATCGCCATGCTGGTCGCGGTGCTCTACCGTCACAGCAAGCTCAACCTGCTGTCCAACGACCTGTATATCTCCACTATTGCCGGGGGCCAGGCCAAGGAGCCCGGTTCCGACTTGGCGATAGTGGCGGCACTGGCGAGCGCCGCCACGTCAAAACCCATTGCGCGAGCACGTGCGCCATTGGTGAGATTTCCCTGACCGGTCAGGTGCGCCCGGTACCGCGTATGGAATATCGCCTTCGCGAGGCCGCACGCCTCGGCTTCACCACGCGGTCATTCCGCCACTGCGCAAGCCGGTGCATGTCGAGGGACTTCAGCTGGTGGAGTCCAACACATTGTCCGACGCATTAGACGCCTTGGGAGTGCGTAAATAGCCCTGAGATATGCCTCAGGCGGTAAGACGCTTGGTCTCCTCGACGTTGCGCTTGAGTTCGTCGACGAGTTGGTCGGGGCCATCAAACTTGACCTGCGGGCGCAGGAAGCCGACGAATTCGACGCGAACCTTGTGGTCGTACAGGTCGATCCATTCTTCAGTGATGCAGTAGGCCTCCACCACACGCTCATTAAGGCCGGTTTTTTCACTGAAGGTGGGTTTGGTGCCAATGGAGATGGCGGCGGGCCAACGGTTTTCACCATCTACCAGCCAACCGGCATAGACGCCGTCGACCGGAATGTAGCCTGCAATGTCGGAGCCAAGATTGGCGGTGGGGAATCCGATGGTGCGGCCACGCTCCTCACCATGCACCACTTCGCCCTCGATGGAGTGCGGAGCACCCAGAATGGCGTTGGCGTCCTGGATTCGGCCATGAGCCAGCAGGTAGCGCACATTGGTGGAGCTCCATGCGCGCATTGCCTTGGCCTGGTTCTTCTTGCTCCATGCGCGGCGCTCGGCTTTGGTGGCATTGGCCAGCGGATCGACGGGCTCTCCCCATTCGCTCGGGGCTTCCGGCTTGAAATCGCGCGGAATGCGCACTTCACCCGGGCCACGGTCATCGACCACATCAAGTTCGAATACACCGGTGGCGGCGGCAAGATTGGCGATATGCTTCACATCACCTTCTCGACCCTTGCCCATGGCGGCATCCTGCCCAAGGACCAACGTGCGCATACCCAGCTTGCCGGTGAGTCGGCCAAGGAAGAAAATGTATGACATAGCTGCGAAGGCCAGCGTGTAGTGCACCACCAGCACATGGTCCACGCCGAACTGTTCCATGCGGTGCAGTCGATCATCCACACTGGTCAATGCTTCGGCATCCACGTTCTGAACCGCGGGCTCTTCGCATGGTGCGAGATGACCCAGCCGTGCACGAATGCGGGGCGCGGGTCAAACAGAATCACCACGGAAAAAGCATCATGCTGGTGCGCGAGTTCCACCACACGCTTGATCACCGCCTGATGACCCAAGTGCATGCCATCAAATGCGCCCAATGTCACCACGGCCTTCTTGTCGTTACTGAACGAGGGCCATTCAATCGAACCTTCGGCGTCAGGGGTCAGGTGCGTGATATCCATCAGTGTGCTGTTCCTTTTATCCGTGCGATGTTATTCATGCAATATAGACGTTGTTGTGCGCGGCCTGTATCAAGCTGCACTTTTCACCGCGTCTACTTTACGCGAGGGGGAATACGGTGACCGGCTTGGCCTGATGAGCGTTTGCACGCTCGATAATCGCCGCCACATCATGCGTTTGCGGCACAATGGCGGCAGTGGGCTCGCTGATTGTACGCTCGATACGGCGGCCGAAGCGTAATTCGCTGGCCTCCTCAGGAGTGATGTCAAGCGCGACATCGCGCCTCGAGCGGCCTGTTCCATGGTAAGGGCATGGTCAAGCAGCCAGTTGCGGCGCTCGTCACCGGCAAGACTTCAGGGGTGTCCAATACGCACTTGTTGCGCGTGACGGTTTGCCCTTCCCGATTAGTGAACGCCTTCTGATCGGTATGTGCGGTGACGGTATGGGTTCGCGTGTCAAGCATCGCCTCAGGAGCGATAAGTCCGCTGGCATCGTCCGGCAACGCGAATCGGCCGACTCGCGTACGGCGCAAACGGGTCAGGTATCCGCCGACGCCAAGTTCTTTGCCGAGATCGCGGGCGAGCGCGCGGATATAGGTGCCCGATGAACAGCTGATCCGCACGTCAACATCAAGTGCGGGAATCGCTCCCGTGTTCGCGTCTTCCCGCAATGGTTCAGCGGCCTGCTCCCCTGCTACGAATCCGCTGCGGATATCCAGCACGGTGAATTCGCTGATGGTGACCGGGCGGGGTTTGAGTTCCACATCCTTGCCTTCGCGAGCCAAGTCGTAGGCACGCTGGCCGTTGATTTTGATGGCGGAGAACGTATTGGGGACTTGTTCGATATCGCCGGTGAAATTGGTGGCGATGGTGCGTGTGAGCAGGTCTTGCCATGAGGCAGTTGGTAACGCCGTTGGTTCGCCGCTCTGGCCACCCTCAGTCAGCTGCGCTGATAGCGTTTGCCAGCGGGAACGGGCTTCACCATCGACAAGCACCTCGCCTTCGGCATCGTCGGTAGTGGTGCGCAGGCCGAGGCGTATGGTGGCCTCGTAGGTTTTGTCATGCGCCACGATGGCGTTGAGCAGTCGTGTGGCGTGGCCGAAGGCGATGACCAGCGTGCCAGTGGCCATGGGGTCAAGGGTGCCGGCGTGACCGACCTTCTTGATGTGCAACGCGCCGCGCACGGCGGCGACGGCGTCGAAGCTGGTCACGCCTTGCGGCTTGTCGATGATGAGCAGACCGCTGGGTGTTGTATGAAGCACACTACTCCTCGTCAGAGTCGTCTTCGAAGTCGTCGCTGGGCTCGTCGTCATGCTTGTACGGATCGGCGTCGCCGGCGTACTGGGCGGTGGCGCGAGCACGGGCGAGTTCTTCATCACGCTTCTTGGCCACGGCGAGTATGTCTTCGATCTCGTGAGCCTCGCCGGGCACTTCATCGAACACGAATTGGAGCTGCGGAGTCAGGCGCAGGCCAGCCTTGTGGCCCACCAGAGAACGCAGGTGGCCCTTGGCCTGATCGAGTGCCTGCTGGGCGCGCTTGCGTTCGCCTTCCTCGTGGCCTTCGTGGCCGAGCTGGGTCCAGTAGACCTTGGCGATCTGCAAATCGTTGGTCACACGAACTTCGGTGACGGTGATGCTGGCGAGTCGCTTGTCATGCAGTTCGCGCTCAATGGAGGAGGCGACGACACGCTGAATCAAGGCCGCAATACGTGCGGCGCGCGGGTTGGTTCCTGCCATAGGAATTTCCTTTTCTAGACTTGAGCCCCCTCTGACGAGGGGCTGCCGAACGCAGTGAGGCTGGGGAGAGAAAATCATGGAACTACCATGTCTCTCCCCCAGTCAGTCTGCGGCTGACAGCCCCCCTCGTCAGAGGGGCTTAACAATGACTACTTGCGCTCGACTTCCCGCATCTCGAAGGTCTCGATGATGTCGCCGAGTTCAATGTCGTTGAAGGTGCCGAGGTTGATACCAGCCTCGTAGCCTTCCTTGACGGACTGAACGTCGTCCTTGAAGCGACGCAGCGAGGAGATCTCGAGGTCGTTGACCGTGGCCACGCCGTTGCGCAGGATACGGCACTTCGTACCACGCTTGACCTCGCCGTCCTGCACCATAACGCCGGCGATGTTGCCGAACTTGGAGGAGCGGAAGATCTCGCGGATCTCGGAGTGAGAGGTGACGACCTCTTCGTATTCCGGCTTGAGCATGCCCTTGAGGGAGGCCTCGATGTCTTCGATCGCACGGTAGATGACCGAGTAGTACTTGATCTCCACGCCCTCGCGCTCGGCGAGGTCCGCGACCTGACGGTTCGGACGCACGTTGAAACCGATGATAACGGCCTTGTCGACCGTGGCCAGGTTGACATCATTCTGGGTGATTGCACCGACGCGCGGTGGATGACCTGGATGCCGACCTCGTCGGATACCTCGATCTTCATCAAGGAATCCTCGAGCGCCTCGACAGAACCGGACGAATCGCCCTTGATGACAATATTGAGCATGTCGATCTCGGACTCGGCGAACTTCTTCTTGAAGTCCTCGAGGGAGACGACCTTGCGACGCTTGGCCAGCTGGGCGGCACGCTCGGTGGCCTGACGCTTCTCGCAATCTGGCGAGCGGCACGATCATCGGAGGCGACCAGGAAGAGGTCACCGGCGGTGGGCACGGAGGTCAAGCCCAGCACCTGAACAGGTGTGGACGGACCGGCCGCTTCCATCGGCTGACCGTTCTCGTCGAGCATGGCACGCACGCGGCCGTACGAAGTGCCGGCCACGATGGCATCGCCCACGTGGAGCGTACCCTGCTGAACCAGCACGGTAGCCACGGCACCACGACCCTTGTCGAGTCGGGCTTCGACGGTGGCACCACGGGCGTCCATGTCGGGGTTGGCGCGGAGGTCCAGCTCAGCGTCAGCCGTGAGCAGCACGGCTTCGAGCAGCTTGTCGACGTGCAGGTTCTGCTTGGCGGAGATGTCGACGAACATGGTGTCGCCACCATACTCTTCAGGGACCAAGCCGAACTCGGTGAGCTGGCCGCGGACCTTCTCCGGGTTGGCACCGGGCACATCGATCTTGTTGACGGCCACGACGATCGGCACCTTGGCGGCCTGAGCGTGGTTGATGGCTCAACGGTCTGGGGCATCACACCATCGTCGGCGGCGACCACGAGGATCGCGACGTCAGTGAGCTCGGCACACGGGCACGCATGGCGGTGAACGCCTCGTGGCCAGGGGTATCGAGGAAGGTGATCTTGCGCGGTTCGCCTTCAAGGTTCACGGTGACCTGGTAGGCACCGATGCGCTGGGTAATGCCGCCGGCCTCACGTGCGATGACGTTGGTCTTGCGGATGGTATCCAGCAGTCGTGTCTTACCGTGGTCGACGTGGCCCATGACGGTAACGACCGGCGGGCGAGGCTTGAGATCCTCGTCGTCCTGCAGTTCTTCCTCGTCAAGGTTGATGTCGAACTGCTGGAGCAGTTCCTTGTCTTCCTCTTCTGCGGAGACGAGCTGGATGTTCCAGCCGATCTCTTCACCCAGAATCTGGAAGGTCTCCTCATCCAAGGACTGGGTGGCGGTAGCCATCTGACCCAGGTGGAAGAGCACGGTGACCAGCGCGGCCTGGTTGACGTTGATCTTCTCCGCCAAATCGGCCAGGGACGCGCCCTGACGCAGACGGATGGTCTGGCCGTTGCCGTTGGGGATGCGAACGCCGCCGATGGTCGGTGCTTTCAGCTCCTCATACTCATGGCGCTTTGCCAGACGGTTCTTACGGGCCTTTGAGGACTTGCCGCCCTGACGTCCGAATGCGCCTGCGGCACCGCCGCGACCG
>ENA-OQHY01000849-OQHY01000849.1-human-gut-metagenome-genome-assembly--contig:-NODE-849-length-15394-cov-2.311718_pt1 | contig 15394 bp, 20 predicted proteins | sample MGYA00242570_ERZ504733 | MGnify/ENA primary metagenome ERZ504733 (study PRJEB26092, sample SAMD00036219) | human gut metagenome | host: Homo sapiens | study: EMG produced TPA metagenomics assembly of...
CTCTTCGCCGGTCAGGGAGGTGACGGCCGTCGGTCTTCTCGGCCTTGGCAGCAGCCTGAACGAGGGCCACGGCCACCGCCAGGCAGCAGGCCTTCCTCGGATGGCGGCCTTGGCGTTACGCACGGCATCTTCGATGCGGTGCTTGCGCTCCTTGGCCTCGACTCGGTGGCAGCGCGACCTTGATGACAGCCACGCCGCCAGCCAGCTTGGCCAGACGCTCCTGCAGCTTCTCACGGTCGTAATCGGAGTCGGTGTTCTCGATCTCAGCGCGGATCTGGGCCACGCGAGCGTCGATGTCTTCCTTGGAGCCAGCGCCCTGAACGATGGTGGTCTCGTCCTTGGAGACGATGACCTTCTTGGCGTGGCCGAGCACGGAGGTGTCGACGGACTCGAGCTTCAGGCCCAGTTCGTCGGAGACAACCTGAGCACCGGTCAGGATGGCCATATCCTGCAGCATGGCCTTGCGACGGTCGCCAAAGCCCGGGGCCTTGACGGCGCAGGACTGAAGGTGCCACGGATGTTGTTCAGGATCAAGGTCGGCAGTGCTTCGCCGTCGACGTCCTCAGCGATGATCAGCAGCGGCTTGCCGGTCTTCATGACCAGCTCGGCCACGTGCACGATGTCCTGCTGGGATGAGACCTTGCCGGAGGTCAGCAGAATGTACGGATCTTCGAGCACTGCGGTCTGGTCGTCAGCGTTGGTGACGAAGTACGGGGCGATGTAGCCCTTGTCAAAACGCATGCCCTCGGTGAAGTCGAGGTCCAGGCCGAAGCGGTTGTTGTCTTCAACGGTCACAACGCCGTCCTGGCCGACCTTGTCCAGAGCCTCAGCGATCTTCTCGCCGACCTCAGGGTCAGCGGCGGAGATGGTGGCGGTAGCAGCGATCTGGTCCTTGGTCTCGACGTCCTTGGCGGCAGCGACGAGTTCCTTGACGATGACCTCGGTGGCCTTCTCGATGCCGCGACGCAGGGCGATCGGGTTGGAGCCGGCGACCACGTTCTTCAGACCCTCGTGAACCAGGGACTGAGCAAGCACGGTTGCAGTGGTGGTGCCGTCACCGGCGACGTCGTCGGTCTTCTTGGCGACTTCCTTGACCAGCTCGGCGCCGATGCGCTCGTACGGGTCTTCAAGGTCGATTTCCTTGGCGATGGACACGCCATCGTTGGTGATGGTCGGAGCGCCGTAGGTCTTGTCGAGCACGACGTTGCGGCCCTTCGGGCCAGAGTGACCTTGACGGTGTTGGCGAGCTTGTCAAGCCCTCCAGCATGCCCTGACGGGCTTCCTCATCATAAGAGATGATCTTTGCCATGGTTGCGTATTCCTCCAAATGGCTAGGTATACCGGTTATCACTCGCAAGCGTCGAGTCGTGACGACCAGCCGTCAGCTGCCGATTATCACTCTCGACCTCCGAGTGCTAACCCAGACATTAGCACTCGCGCCCGCCGAGTGCCAACACCATCGGCGGCGATTGCGCTTTGGGCATGAAAAAGCCCCAACCGTCGAAACGGTCAGGGCCTTCAATGCACATCCTTGCGTGCGTGTTGCTCACTCGGAGCGGGCTTCACCCGAAGACAGCTTGACAACATCCTTTGCCTGCGTGCCTTTGCCGGACGAAGCGGGCGTATACTCCACGCGATCGCCTTCGTACAGCATTTTGAACTTATTGGTGCTGCCGTCGTCCTTGATTTCCGCGTAGTGCACGAAAACGTCCTCGCCGCCGTCATCCGGCTGGATAAACCCGAACCCCTTCTTGGCAAGGAAGAACTTCACGGTACCTTGTGCCATATCTGGTCTTTCCTTTGTTCCCTTGGGCGTCGCGACACAAAACCTATAGGGAACGTAGAAAGAACCGCATCGCGCTCCCCCTACCTCGCGACTAGATGACGATTGTACAGTGACGAGGGAACAATCTCAACCGCAGTGGCACATTTTCGGTACGAATTATTCCATAGGCGTGAGAACGCTCACAGTTTTCGATGTATTTCTCGCCGATATCAGGGGCGCATCAACAACGCTAGTTGAGCAACACCACCGTAATGGGAACGGCGAGTCCTTGCACCTGCTCCACAGCCGAAATGCCAAGCGTGGTCGCCACATCCTCAGCGGTGGCCTTATCGGTCTCATTCTGATACCACACCACGGAAGAAGCCGGCAATGTGCCGCTCGGATTGGTCGCCTCGACACTGGTGTAACCGGCGGTCTGCAGCACATCGGCCTGCTGACCCGCATATCCTTGGATTCCTGTGGCGTTGACCACACGCACCTGCGTGGCCTTATTCACAGTCGCGATGGCTTCGGACTGCTGAGACTGCTGATCGGAGTTTTGATTCTCATTCGAGGATGTCGTGTCACTGTCGGTATCGGACTTTGCCGAATCCGAAGTCGAGTCCTTGGACGAATCGGTCGAAGTGGACGAGGAATCATCCTTGGTGCTGTTCTTGGTCTCAGCCTTGCTGGACGAATCGGACTTGGACGTGGTCGCCGTCTGGGACGATCCTCCCACTACATTCTTGTATTCTCCGGAAATCCATGCCCAGGCCCCGACACCGCACAGCGCGGCCACCAGAATAACGACGATGAACGGGCAGAGGCGGGCCATTACCGAACGAGCGCCACGGTGAACTCCCACCGGTCCCTTCGGAGGATTGTCGAAGGAATCCGGTTCATAGGATTCGTAGGTCATCGTGTCGCGTGCCATAATCGCCCTTTCTTCCTATCAAAACTACCCATGAGTGTAATCGGCAAACAACTCATCAGTCCACCACACCACGCCCCATGCACCGGATATGCACGTTTGACTACAGTGGTGAGTCATGATCAAACCATTGAGCGACTGGTAGAGCCAGGGTGGCCCATGCCTTGGCCGACGTGGAGCCCACCATCCACCATATGGGCGATTTTCTTCGTGCGGAAAACGCCGCCGGGCGCCCGTGGCTGCCGGCAAGCCACAATATTCTGCGCGCGTTCACCATCCCGTTCGATTCCATCAAGGTGCTGATTGTCGGCCAGGACCCTACCCGACCCCGGGTCACCCGGTGGGTTTGAGCTTCTGCGTGGCGCCAAATGTTCACCCGCTGCCGAAAAGCCTGATCAATATTTATAAGGAATTGGTTGACGACCTTGGGGTGCCCATGCCCACCAACGGCGATCTGACACCGTGGACGGAACGTGGGGTGATGTTGCTCAACAGATGTCTGACTGTCGCGTCGGGCGGCCAAATTCGCATCAGGGCAAAGGCTGGGAGGAAGTCACCGAGGCCGCGATTCGTGCGTTGAACGCGCGCACGGACGCCGACGGCAAGCCCCAGCCGCTGGTGGCGATTCTCTGGGGCGTATGCAGCAAGCTCGAGCCATTGCTGACCAATGCCTTCATTATCAAATCGCCTCATCCGAGTCCGCTGTCCGCTTCCCGCGGATTCTTCGGCTCCAAACCATTCTCCAGAGCCAATCAAGCCCTAGTCACCATGGGTGCCGACCCGGTGGATTGGACTCTTTAGGCAGGCCAACAGTCATTGTGAGTAGTTACAGTGGGGGGCATGACTTTGTTCCCCACGCAACCGAACATACCTTCGCCGACCACCGCCGCACGACCGGTCGCCGTTCCCGCGCCCGGCGTGTCGGCTCCGCTGGGTGCCGATGACGCCAAACGCGCACGTATCCTGGCCGACGCCATTCGGGCGAGGTTCGCCCAGACACTGGTGGGTCAGGATAATCTACGCGAATCGCTTATCGTGACCTTGGTGGCCGGCGGGCATATTCTTATCGAATCCGTGCCGGGCTTGGCCAAGACCACGGCCGCCCAGACGCTCGCCACCTGCGTATCCGGCTCGTTCAAGCGCGTGCAGTGCACTCCTGATCTCATGCCATCTGATCTGGTGGGCACGCAGGTCTTCGATTTTGCGTCGCAGAAGTTCACCACGCAGATCGGTCCGATTCACGCCAATTTCGTACTGCTGGACGAGATCAACCGTTCGAATGCCAAAACCCAGTCCGCCATGCTTGAGGCCATGCCGAGGGTGCCACGACCATCGGCGGGCAGCGTATCGCCTTGCCCAAGCCGTTCATGGTGATCGCCACCGAGAATCCGATCGAGGAGGAGGGCACGTTCAACCTGCCCGAGCAGATGGATCGTTTCATGATGAAGGCCGTCATGACCTATCCTTCGCCCGACGAAGAGGCTCGGATGCTGGCCATGCTCACCCGCCGCGGCTCCGATATGATCGGTCCCGACACCATCACCGGCGAACGCATTTCCGTGTCCGACGTTGATTTTTTGCGCAAGGCGGCACGCCGCGTGCATGTTTCCGACGCGATCATGCGTTATGCGGTCGATATCACCGCCACGTCACGAGGTGCCGGCTCCCGCCCCATCAAGGGACTGTCGTCCTTGGTGCGTTTGGGCGCCTCGCCGCGCGCCACCATCGCCTTGACCCGTATCGGCCAGGCGAAGGCGTTGCTGTCCGGGCGCGACTATGTGGTACCCGAGGACCTCAAGGCGTTCGCTCATGAGGTGCTGCGCCACCGTATTATGCTGACGTTCGAGCACTGGCCGATGGCGTGGTCAGCGATCAGATCGTCGACAAGATCGTCGAAACGGTTCCTGTTCCGTGAGTTCCGATTCCGTTCGCAAGAAGATCGAGGCCCTTGGCACTCAGCTGAGCCTGCCTACCGTAAGGAAGGCTTTGGCGCGCTGGAGGGCGAACACGCATCCGGGCGTCGCGGCGGCAGCGGCGATGCGATGGATGTGCATGCCTATGAGCCAGGCGACGAATCCCGTCTTATCGATTGGAAGACCAGCGCCCGCCAAGGCCGCCCCATGGTGGTCGAGCGCGAGCGCCTGTCGACGTCACGGGTCTGGTTGCTGATGGACGTGGGCCTGGAGATGACTGGCGTATGCCCTTCCGGAGAACGCGCATGGCAGGTTGCCGCCAATGCGCTGCGTATGTTCGCCGCACTGTCGTTGCGCCGGTCGGACGATATTTCGCTGGTGTTCGGCGATGAGTCCAGTATCACCCGCGTGCCGTTCAACGGTGGGTTCGCGCAGTTCGAACGCACGCTGGACAAGGCGCTTGACCGTGATTGGGATCATCACCGTAATATCGACGCGCTGCTGGAATATGCGCGCCGTATCAAGGATCGCGAGGCATTGATCGTATTGGCCACCGATGAGCATGCGATGGAGGAGCGGCATATCACCACGATCCGTCGTATTACCCGCACCCATCCGATGGTGCTGATCGATGTGGCGACGATGAATCCGTTCAAGCCGTCTCATCCCGCCACGCTCCCACCGACGGCTTGAGTGCACGGCGTGTGCCGGCATTCCTGCGCAACGCCAAGGCAGCGGCCGAGGTCGATACTCATCGCGCGTATATGGCCGCGGCTTTGGAACAGGAGCTCACCCGTGCCGGTTCCCATATCATTCGATCCGCATCCAGCGAATCCATGTTCGATCGTTTCGTCGCCCTGGTGTCCCGGGCATTGGCCCGCACCACACGCAATAGACTGGGTACTGCACCCGAACTGGTCGGACTGACTTTGGCTGGTGATCTATGATGCACAGCATGTTCCCCATCATCCCGCTCGCCACTGATCCCGGCGATCTCAGGCCCGTGGAGTCGTTGGCCTTGACCACTCCCCTGGTGGTGGCCATCGTCGCATGCCTGTTGCTGGCGGTAGGTCTGATCGCGTTGATCATCATGCTGTCTCGCCCCGCACGCAAACCTCGGAACAGCGACCGCGCGCGTGGCGCTCATAGCAATGCCAGCTCCAAGGCCGAGTGGCGTGCCCGCATCGACGATGTGGTGGCCCGTCATGAATCCGGAGCACTGCCCCGGCATGAGGCTTTCGTCGAATTGTCCGTCATCGCCCGTGATTTCGCCGGTGCCGCATCAGGCAAGGAGCTTAGTTCCAGTACGCTGACCGATTTGGCGTACCTGAATCGCACGCCCGCGAATCGCCAAGGATTGGACGCATTGAAGCAGACCATTGGCGCGTTGTATCCACCGGAATTTGCCGATGATGCCCGCACCGAATCGCTCAGACGACCAGCGTGCAGCAGGCCGCCGAGTGGGTGGCGAATCTGGTGGAAAGGTGGCGTTCATGATGCTGGCATGGCATTGGCCTTGGGCCGCTCTGGCCGGCGTCTTGGCGACGCTGGCGATTATCGTGCTGATTGTCGTGTTCGCCCGCCGTAACGCCGCCGACGACACCCCTGTATTCTCGATGGACGACGATCTCAATACCGAGCACGCTTCCCGCCTGTTCCGTCAATGGCGCGCTTTGGGCCGTCTCGCCATCAGCGTGCTGGTGCTTGCGCTGGCGCTGGCCATTGTGCTGGTGGCTCGCCCCAGCCAAGTGGATGCCGGTGACGAACGCGCTTCCAGCCGAGATATCGTCCTGTGTCTGGATGTGTCGGGGTCCACGCTCCCCTATGATCGCGAGGTCATCGACACCTATTTGGAACTGGTCAAGCATTTCGAGGGGGAACGTATCGGTTTGAGTATCTTCAACTCGACCTCACGCACGGTGTTCCCGCTGACCGACGACTACGAACTGGTCACCAAACAGTTGACCTCCGCCAGCAAGGCGCTGAAAGGCGTCGAGTCGCAGGATGACATCGATAAGATGTCCGATGCCGAATATCAGGACATCGCCAATTGGCTCGAAGGCACGCAGAACCGCAAGGACGCCACCTCCTTGATTGGCGACGGCGTGGTGTCTTGCGCGGCGATGCTCCCCGGTTTCGCTTATGGCGAAGCCAATCATGCGAATGCCGACCGTCAGCGTGCGGCATCCATCGTGCTGGCCACCGACAACGTCGTGTCGGGCAAGCCCACCTATTCGCTGACCGAAGCGTTGGATTTGACCCAGCAGACCAAAATCACCGTGGACGGCCTGTATTCCGGGCCGAAAGCCAGTGAATCGGACCAAACCACAACGGATATGAAGTCCGCGATCGAGTCGCATGGAGGCATCTTCCTCACCCAATCGAATGGCGCGTCGATAGATGAGCTGGTACGGGATATTCAGTCGCGTAGAGATACGGATGTGGAGAACAAGGCGAAATCCTCGATGGTGGACGCTCCCGGTCTGTGGACGCTTGCTCTGGCCGTGATACTCATTATCTGGATCGTATGTGCATGGAGGTTGAGGCGATGAACGGATTCACCTTCTCCCCCGCCTTGGGCTGGGTCGCCGGCGGACTGCTGGCGGCCGGGCTCGCCGTACTGGCCATTCTCGAAATCGCATTATTTGTTCGTCGCCGTGCTTCCAGTGACGAGACCGTGTGGGCTTGCATACGACGTACGCTTATGCTGCTCATCGTCGCGGTGATGGTACTGACTCCCAGCGTGGTATCGTCTACCACCTCACAGGCCATCAATGCCACCGACGTCATTGTGGCGGTGGATACCACCGGTCGATGGCGGTGGCCGACGCCACATACGGGTCCGAGAAGACCATTACCCGCATCGATGCCGCACGCCAGGCCGTGCATGATGTGACCGCCGCTTATCCGGACGCCAGTTTCGCGGCGTTACGGTTCGGTGCTTCGGGGACGCTTGATGTGCCGCTGACCCCGGATGCGCCGGCCATCGATAATTGGGCCAACACGTTGGCGGTGGAAGCCACATCCGTGTCGGCGGGCTCCAGTCTGGATGCTCCGATCGATCAATTGCTGCTGACCGTGAAGTCGATTCGTGAAGCGCACCCGGATGATGCGATTGTGCTGTACCTCATCACTGACGGCGAACAGACCTCGAATGTGACGCGTCGTACGTTCTCGTCACTGCGCCAGTATCTCAATGATGGGTTTACCGTGGGCGTCGGCTCGACCGAGGGCGGCAAGATTCCCGTCATCGCCGATGGCGTCAGTGCCGGCGATTCCAACACCACGGACCACTGGGTGGTCGACCCGGATACCGGCGAACCCGGCATCTCCAAGATGGATGAGAAGAACCTTAAAGACATTGCCGACGAGATCAGTGGCACGTATGTGGCCGTGAACGCTTCACAGACTTTGGCGGATTCGGTTTCGGCCAAGTCGTCGAAGCAGTGGCGCATGACCACCACGGTCAGGGAACGCACACGCACCACGCCGGTGGTATGGCCGTTGGCCATTGCGTTGGCGATATTGCTTGCCATGGAAGTCGGTGCATGGATCGCAACCTCAAGGAGACTGCTGTGAGAAACAGTAACGAAATCCACGAGAACGATGGCTCGGCGAATACTCGGATGCGGGCGAAGTGTCCGCTTTGGGCACGTATCGTCCTGGCTTGTGGCGCCGTATTGCTGTTGCTGGTTGCCGGCGTGGCGGCAGTAAACCTGTCCGCTTCGATTACGTTCAATCAGGCCACCGCATCATTGAACGCCAATATCAAAGCGGCTCAGGACGAGTCCACGGATATCACCACGCTCAAGGCGCAACAGCAGCAGACCGACGCGCAATTCAACGAGGCCGGGCGAATGCGCACGCTTCTGTTGCCGCAAGTCAAGGACGCCATCGACACCAATGCTTCGATTTCTTCCGAGCTGACAAAGATCACCCTGAAACAGGCCGAGGCGCAGAACAGCGGTTCCGATTCCGGGCAAGCCCAGTCGGCACAGCAATCCGAGAATTCTTCATCCAATGCCAAAAAGGGCGGCGCGTTGACCGACGAACAGAAGAAGCAGGTCGAGGAGCTGATGAAGGCCAATCAGCAATCCACCGATACCCAGTCGAACACCACCCAATCCGAGCAGAAAGCGACGCAGAACAAGGGTACCGGGGCTACCAAGCCGTGGTAAGCAGTCGTTCACAGTTGTTCTTTTTTCTCACACCCTCACGGGTCATGGCTTTATCGCGGCTGTTTCCCGGTTTCGGCTGTCGGCTTTGGCATTTATCCAATTTTCGATAGGCCATGGCTGATCCAAGGTATGTCCAAACAGGCTATTTGTGGATAATCGTTACGACTATGCACAACACTTGGGATAACTTCACCCAAAATCGGCAAGCTAGAACCACATTGGTCGTTCCGGCTGGACAAGCATGAGTCTTGTCCTTTTAGCTGGATATATGAATACCTACACCAGCAACCCAGCACCCATCGATCCCACCGGCGGCTTTGCCGGCAATACGGTGACGCCGTTCGATTACGGCACTTGCCCTTGCCATGCGGCGGTACAGCGTAGTCGCGACCTCGTGTCCGTCCAGCGTGCGGCCACACTGGCGCAATCGGACCAGACGGCGGTGGCCGTGAACCGCTCCAGCAACATCGTGTGGACCGGTAAAGCCGCCGATCTATTCCGATCGCGGCTCAGTCGCACCGCACAGTATTCGGCCAGTCTCGCGCAAGACATGGAGACCACCCACCGATTGGCTTGGGGGTCGTCATGAGCGAGCACGATTACTGGCAAGTGGAATCGTCCGTTTACGGCGGAGTGGGATATGCGCCAGCCACTCTTGAAGAATATGCCGCCATAGCCAAGGCTCTCGATGACGAGGCGGCAGGATTTGCGGCCATAGCCACGGCTTGGGAATCGGCCGCATTACAGTTGCAGTCACATCGGCATAGTGCGCCGATGTGCGTCACCTTGCAGTCGGGCGATCCGAGCGCCGTTGTTCCCGGCCATGTCACTGCACCATATGCCGCGCTGGGCAATCGGTGTTATGACCATGCAACGGCATGTCAGCGGTTGAGCGATGATCTGCGTGGCGCGGCCGAATCTGCTGATTCGCGCACACTCTCTGTATTCTCAGGCGGAGATGACGGCTCGGCGCATGTTTACCGAATTATTGCAGGCCGGCACACAGGCCAAACCGGGATATGCCGCGGCGGGTGTTGCCGCTGTGGCGGCGGGCGGCTTTCTGGCCGGCTGGACTATTGACGGCAAACCGAACCCGGCATGGATGTCCACGTTCACCTATCCGTTCCAGGAAGGAGTGCTTAGCGGCGCGGGCGGAATCATTGGCGGCGTACCTATCGGCAAGAGCATTGCGCACACCGATGAGGTCAACAAGGCTGCGGGGAAAATCGCCAATTTCTCCGGCCCGGCGAAAGACGTCGTCCAAGGCAATCATCTGGACGTGCGCGAGGTGCAGGCGAATGCCGACGTTGTCCGCGCAAGCGGATCGGTGGCCGAGTCAATGGAGAATCTGCGCAGGCTCGCCGAAGAGCGGCTCGGCAAAATCGAGCTGAACAGCGGACTCGAATATGGGACCATCGCCATTCAACGCTATGAACGATCTGATGGAACCAACTCCTGGCTGGTCACCATCCCGGGTACCGATGGACAGCCTGACTCACCATTTGGGCTGGGCGCAGAACGTGGAACTGATGAGCGCCGATCAGGAGCGCCGCAGGAAAGCGGACAGCGCTCGCATGGTTGCCGAGGCGATGCGTCAGGCAGGCATCGGCAAGGATGAGCCCGTGGCGCTGATCGGCCATTCCCAGGGTGGTATCGTTGCCGCCACGCTTGCCTCGGATTGGGCGGAGGAATATACCATCGAGCATGTGGTGACAGCCGGATCGCCGGTGGCCAATCATCCGATTCCGCAACGCACGTGGGTCACCAGCGTGGAAATCGATGATGAACTGGTCGCCGCACTGGATGGTGCCGCCAACCCGGTCACCGATAACCTGGCTCACCGTACAAGGGCATGTATCGCCCGCGCCCGCGGCAACACCATCCACAGTGCATTCGGACGGCTCATGCACTCCCGGCGCAACGCCCATCACCGGTCTGACCCCATATGACGCCGCACCCGTGGCTGGTTCGACCAACGGCAGGGAGTTGTCGCACTGGATCAAATACCATCAGGCCGCCTATCAGAACGCCACCGACCTCGGCTCCCCCGCCGTGCAACGCCACGAAGCCCATTTCCAGGAAGTTATCAACGGAGAGCTCAAGGAAACCCGCTACTACCAAGGCGCATGACCCAGTCCGCGACCATTGCCCCTAGCGAGCGAACCACCGAGTTCAGCACGTTCGGCGGTTAAAAGTAAATACCACACTTGACAGAGTTGTCAAGAAAGGAGTTAACAATATAATGACGAGTAGGAGATGGCTCATCAAACTGATGAAGCAAGCGGCAGAACGCAAGAATGTCACGTTTGAAAGTATCAGGCAAGGAGGGAGTCATGAGATATTCCAACTCGATGGACTTATGATTCCCCATCCCACGTCATAACGAAATCGACAACAACCTCGCGGACATTATTTGCAAAGAAGCAGAAGCCAAACTCGGGAAAGGCTGGTATCAGCAGTGAAAACATATCAGGTCATCGTTCGTCCTGGCGAAAAATACTGGATTCTTGAGATTCCCGGTATCGGTTTCACGCAGGCAAGAACAACAGCAGAGATTGAAAGTATGGCACGCGACCTTATCACCGTCATGACACAAGATGCTGATTTCGCACTCACCGTAGAGACAAAGCTGCCGCAATCCGTGCAGGAGCATCTTGATGAAGCTCGGCGACTGCGCAAGGAAGAAGCGGAATGCAGATCGAACGCAGCGCGGGAAACTCGCGCCGCAGCACAAGAACTACATGGCATGGGTCTCGCCCTACAGCAAATAGGCGATATACTCGGGGTCTCACGGCAACGGGCACATCAACTTGTCAATGCTTAGCATCAATCGGCTACCCCACAATGCAATCACCGCAGAGACGCGGCTAGCGCCACTTTCCCGGGATTGTTGCGCTAGCATGCCCGAAACCCCCTCTATCAGCGCAACATTCCGGGAAGTGCGCGCAAAGAGTGTCAGGCGCGTCGCTCGATGAGTGCGCGGCCGGATGCGAGGCGGTCGAGCACACCGGTTTTGGCGATGGCCAGCATCAGATACCAGGCCATCACGCCGCTGATAAGCACGCCGCCGGTGACCTCGGAAATCATGTGCACAATGCCACGCGGGCTGACGAATGACACACCCACGTAGCGAAACAGCATCAGATATGTGCCGTATTCCAAGGCGACCAACGCACCGGATGCAATGGAAATCGGCAGATTGAACATGCGGTAACGGGTCAAGGCGAACGGAATCTCAGCGAAAACACCTTGCAACAGCGCCGAGATAATCACGAAGCCCAAATCGAACTGGCTACCAATCACCGTTTCGACCAGCGTGCCGATAAGGTTCACGTACAGCGCCGCTCCGGGTTTGCGCAGAATCAGCACCGCCAGCGTACCGGAGAAGTACCAGACGGCGTGCACGATGCTGGCGAAACCGGGCAGAATCGCGCCGAATACCGAAGAGATCGGCATGTACGCGAAGTTGAATCCCCAGAAGATCACGCCGCAGGCCGCACCCAGCGTGGCACCGACCGCGATATCCAACGGCTGCCATTTCAGTGACGATACGGCAATCGGACGTTTCGGAAGAGTATGAATGGTGGTTGCAGGCATGGTGATCTCCTAGCCTTAAAGCCGCACACAGTAATCGAACCACGGGCGTTCCTTGACCTGTGCGGCTCGGGCGGGAACGCCGCACCACAGTATAGCCGCTCGGTTCACGGCTGGAAGTACCCTTGGAGGTTATGAAGCTTACCGATATTTCCCCCGCAATCGCATTGACCCCACTCGACGGCCGTTATCACAAGGCCACCGCCCCGCTCGTCGAATACATGAGCGAACCTGCCCTGAACCGCGAACGCGTGCGTGTCGAAGTCGAATGGATGATTCTTCTGGCCAACGGCTTTGAGGCAACGGCAACCAGCCGATCGTTGACGGCGTCAAGCCGTTCACTGCCGAAGAGCAGGCCTTCCTGCGCGCCATTCCCGAGGACTTCGGCGCCGAAGGCATCAAGCAGCACGCCGCTCATGAGGCCATCACCCACCACGATGTGAAGGCCGTGGAGTACTACATCGATGATCAGATCGACAAGGCTCCGGCCGAGCTGACCAACATCAACGACGAGCTGAAGACCTCGTGCACTTCGCCTGCACGTCCGAAGACATCAACAACCTCTCCATCGCCCGTTGCGTCAAGAACGCGATGGAAAACGTGTGGACCCCGGAGTTCAAGCGCATCATCGACCACCTCGCCGGCAAGGCCGAGGAATTCAAGGATATGCCGCTGCTCTCCCTCACCCACGGCCAGCCGGCCACACCGACCACGCTCGGCAAGGAGCTCGCCGTCTACGTCTACCGTCTGAACCGTCAGCTCAAGCACATCGAAAACCAGGAGTACTTGGGCAAGATCAACGGCGCGACCGGCACGTTCGGCGCCCACCTGGCCGCATGCCCGGATGTCGACTGGGTCGCCGTCTCCCGCGAATTCGTCACCAACCGCATGGGCCTGACCTGGAACCCGCTGACCACGCAGATCGAAAGCCACGACTGGCAGGCCGAGCTGTACTCCACCGTCTCCCACGCCAACCGCATCATGCACAACCTGTGTGTGGACGTGTGGATGTACATCTCCCGTGGAGTGTTCGCCCAGGTGCCGGTCAAGGGTGCCACTGGTTCCTCCACCATGCCGCACAAGGTCAACCCGATTCGTTTCGAGAACGCCGAAGCCAACTTCGAAATCAGCTGCTCGCTGCTCGACACCCTCTCCGCCACGCTGGTGGAATCCCGTTGGCAGCGCGATCTGACCGATTCGACCACCCAGCGCAACATCGGTTCCGCGCTCGGCTACTCCTTGCTCGCCCTGACCAACCTCATGGGCGGCCTTGAGTCCATCCACCCGAACACCCACGTCATCGAGCGTGAGCTTGATGAGAACTGGGAGGTGCTTGGCGAGCCGATCCAAACCGCCATGCGCGCCTGCGAGCTCAAGGGCCTGCCGGGCATGGACAAGCCGTACGAGAAGGTCAAGGAGCTTATGCGCGGCCACACCATCAACAAGGAACAGGTCGAGCAGTTCATCGACCAGCAGTCCTTCGACCCGGAAACCGCCGCTCGCTTGAAGGCTCTGACCCCCGCCACCTACACCGGTGTGGCCAGCCAGCTCGTCGCTTTCGACCGCTGAAATAGGTGCGATGCGAGTCCCTCGAGCCCATCGCATCCACCACACTACTGCGCTGAGTCACAAACCAAACCGCAAACTGAACCGAACAAGGACAGGCGTCAGGTAACCATTTCATGACTACTGAACAGGAGCAGTCCACTACGGAAGATCGCCCGGACAAGGCGACCTCCTCCACTACCGACCGGCCGATCGCCTCTGGTGACGGCCGGTCGGCCAGTTTTGCTGTCAGCGGACCGGACAGCCCGGCAACCGACGACAGCAACGATTCCGGACCGTACATCGACGACATCGCTCCGCGCCGCACGCGCGACTTCGGCGATCTGACCCGGGCCGGTCTGTCGCTGTTGATGGCCGCCGTGGTCATGGTGTTCGCCGTGTATCTGGGCGGCATGACGCGCGGCGTCGAATCCGACGCACACACCGCAGCCAGGTCATCAACTGGTTGGCTGACTTCCCCTCCACCGTGCTGACGCAGCTGGCCACCATCGTCATCGTGATCATCGTGCTCGCTCAATTGCTACTGGCCCGGGAATGGCTGCAGGCCGCGGTGTCCGCGCTGGCCATGTTCGCCGGCTACGGCATGGTGTGGTCGTATCGACGGCAATCAGCAGTCTGAACGATTTCACCCTGCCAATGGCACTAGTCTCAGCCGCCACCTCATACGGCTCCGGGCTGTTGCCCGACATCTACGCCGCATGGCGTCCTTCCTGACCGCCGCCGGGCCACGCCGCACCCGCTCCACGGTCAAATGGAGCTGGAATATCCTGTATGCCATCGCTGCGGTGATGGTGGTGGCTGTCGTGGACATTCGGTCACCGGCATGCTGGTGTCGATGGCCGCCGGCCGCACAGTGGGCATGCTGATCCGATTCGTGGTCGGCACGCAGAACAAGGGCGTGTGGGGCCAAGATCTGGTCGCCGCCCTGAAAGGCATCGGACTGGACACCGCCTCGCTGATTCGGCATCAGGAGCCCGGCGTCGGCCACGGTTCACTGGCCGTCACGCTGGACGACGATCTGGCCGAAGGCTCGCGCATCTACGATCTGGATACCACGGACAACCGTCGTTTCATCGTTTCCGTCATCGACGCGCAGACCCATACCGTCGGCTATCTGAAGCAGTTGTGGGACTGGGTGCGTTTCACCAGTGTGTCCATCCGACGTGACCGTTCCGTGCGTGACGCCGTCCAGCATCATTTCGCCATGCTGCTGGGTCTGCACAATATCAAACTGCCCGCGCCCGCACCCTACGGCATCGCCGATACCGACGAATCCGCGATTCTGGTGCTGGATGCACACACCATCGAGCTGCCCGCCAACCTGAACACGCTTACCAAGCGGATGCCGTGGCCTACATGCGCTACCTGTCCGTGGCGAGCCGGCGCGGCTATACGCACCGGCGCATCACGCCGGACACGCTCGCCCGGCTTGAAGACGGCACCGCCG
>ENA-OQHY01000850-OQHY01000850.1-human-gut-metagenome-genome-assembly--contig:-NODE-850-length-15385-cov-5.674597_pt1 | contig 15385 bp, 15 predicted proteins | sample MGYA00242570_ERZ504733 | MGnify/ENA primary metagenome ERZ504733 (study PRJEB26092, sample SAMD00036219) | human gut metagenome | host: Homo sapiens | study: EMG produced TPA metagenomics assembly of...
ACAAAATGTTGGCTATTTCAATAGTCCTTTTTGTCGTCCCTGATAATTCATATCTTGTGATGTTTCAACACTATTTCACATATCGTATTTCTCTATTCCGAAACCAAAATCTTAATATACAAAAAAGTGTCTTGCGACACTTTATCATTATTTACGGTTTGCGTTTACCGATTTCATGATTTGACGAATTTGTGCTTCACTAGGTTTACGTCCCATTTGTAAGAACATTGCACGAATCATCTTTTCATTAATAGGTGGATTTTCTTTAATTTCTTTTTCAAACTTCTTACGAGTGAAGTAGAAAGTAACCAAGCCACCAATGATGGCTCCCACTATCGTATAAAAAATTGATACACCCATATTTTAGTCAACCTCACTATCTACTCATCTATTCTACTATCTTTTTAAGCTTTTGACAATACGAATTGACCACTATATTCAGTTAAAATCACTGAAAAGAAGATCAAAAGTCCACCTAAAATCATAATTGGACTCTTTGCTTCATGAAGCAGAACAAAGCCAAATACATTCGCAAATAAAGATTCTGTGCATAAAAGTACACTTGCACTCGATGCATCTGTATACTTTTGTGCCAAGGTCTGTAATTGAAATGCCAAGAATGTTGCCACTACAATCATATAGCCACAACTCATGTAAGCATGCATTGAAATATTTTGTGGAATTGTTTCCAAAGACAATGCGAAAGGAATTGAAAGTAAAGCAGCAACACTCATCTGTACGGCATTGATCGTAATAGAATTGGAATTTTCGGTTGCATACTCCAAAGAAATAATGTGACACGCAAAGAACAAGGCACATATCAAAGATAAACAATCTCCAAAACTAAATTGGAAATAGCCTTTTGATAAGCTTAAACAAGCAATGCCTACTAAGCATATTACACTAGCGCCAAGTTGTCTTTTACTTGGCTTCTTTTTCCATAAAAGCCATACAATATATGGAACAAGCACTACATTGACAGCTGTCAAAAATGCATTTTGACCCGTATTTGTCATGGCCAAGCCAAAAGTTTGAAATGCGAATGCCAAATACATTAACACCCCTGAAATGCTTCCTCGAAACAGTGCTTGTTTTGAAACTTTAACATGACTACAAAAACAAACCACAATATTAACTAGCTTGCACCCATAAAACGAATCATTAAAACGGTAAAAGGATCAAACGTTTGTAAAGCAGCATCTGTGGCAATGAATCCACCACCCCAAATGGCTGCAACAATTAAGCAAACTAAATTTGCTTGTTTTTTACTCATGCATTATTCTCCTCAAATAAAGAAGGTTGTTTAAAATCTTCTTGTTTTACCCAAGCTCCATCCAAAACATTTTCAAGAGGGCAGATCCATTCAAATGATTCAACTTTTCCATATGGCATTGAGAAAGTTGACTGTGCATTCATCAAGCTGATTTCTTTCGCTTCAAATGTAAGGATTTCATCTGTATATATTTCAATTTTCGTATTTAGATCCACCATTTGTAAATTGAAAATAACATTTGGATTCGATTTTACCAACTTACAAATACGATTTCCCTTAGCCGGACGATTTAATGGTGCAATTTCAAGTTGTTTCATACGCTTTAAAGAAAGTGTGGTTGTAGAAATCAATACTTGTTCATCTCTATTTTTACGAATACAAATAGAAGCAACACAATCATCCTTTGCAAGATTCATTGCCTTAACACCTTTTGATTTATTAGAAACCAATGGAATCTGTTCAACCGGATACATTAAACCATATCCTTGTTCACTTACTAAAATCACTTGATCATCTGGTTTATAAGATAGAGATACAGATATCATTTCATCCATAGCACCAATTTTCATACAAGTCATCGTTTTATTTGAACGAGAAACCTCGAACTCTTTTAATTCTGTACGTTTGATCATGCCATGACGACTTGCACTCACAACATGTACCCCTGTTTTAAAAGCATCTAATACATAGGCCGCAATGATTTTTTCACTTGAATCCATCTTAATATAATTTGAGATATGGCCACCCAAATCTTTCCATTTTGCCTCTTCAATTTGATAAACAGGAATATATCCATATGTTCCACGATTTGTAAAGAAAATCAAAGTCTGTAATGTATGACTCGCCCCATAACAAACCAAAGAATCTGTATCTTTTCTTTGTGTCATTGAATCACTTGATGCATTATAGCTACGCATAGAAACACGTTTAATATATCCATCACGAGTTACAGTGATCATACATTCTTCTTTTGAGATCATCGCCTTTTCATCAATCACGATCTCCTTAACTTCATGAACGATTTTAGAAAGTCTAGGCGTATTAAATTCTGCATTCACCTTCTCAAGTTCTTCAACCATCACTTTATGTAATTCAGATTTATCACGAATAATCTTTTCTAATTCTGCAATATCACTTTGAAGTTGTTTAAATTCTGCCTTTAATTCTTTTACATCTGTATTTGTCAAACGATATAGACGCATAACAACAATAGCTTCTGCTTGTTTTTCAGTAAAATCAAAACGCTCAATCAAATTCTTTTTGGCATGTGACTTATCTTTCGATTTACGAATGATGTGAATAATTTCATCCATTACACTTACCGCTTTGATCAAACCTTCTAAAATATGAGCACGCTCTTTCTTTGTTTTCAAATCAAATTTACTTCTTCGAATCACCACATCTTCACGATGACTAATAAAGGCATCTAACATCATAGCTAAAGACATTTGTACAGGAGCTTTATTCACAATGGCGATGACGTTGTAGTTATATGAAATTTGTAAATCTGTATTTTTATATAGATAATTTAAAATCTGTTCATCATTACTATCTTTTTTAAGATCCACCACAATACGAAGTCCAGTACGATCACTTTCATCACGAACATCTAAAATACCATCTATTTTTTATTTAAACGAATCTCATCAATTTTCTTTACAAGATTCGATTTGATCACTTCATAAGGAATCTCATGAATAATAATTTGTTTAATTGTTCGCGTAGGTACTACTTCTACTTTTGAACGAATCAAAACACGTCCACGACCTGTCTGAAAAGCTTGTTTGATACCATCAAGCCCCATCACAATTCCACCAGTTGGAAAGTCTGGACCTTTCACAAACTGCATCAATTCTTCTAATGAACAATCTGGATGCGAAATACGATAAATACTTGCTTGAATGACTTCATTCAAATTGTGTGGAGGAATATTTGTGGCGTATCCTGCCGCAATACCTGTAATTCCATTGACTAATAAATTTGGAAAACGTGCAGGAAGTACGGTTGGTTCCATTTTTTCATCTGAAAAGTTGGGTGCCCATTCCACTGTATCTTTATCAATATCTTGTAGTAAAAAATCACTAATTCTAGCTAAGCGCGCCTCTGTATAACGCATCGCAGCAGCTGGATCATCATCGATAGATCCATTATTTCCTTGCATATCAATTAAAGGATTGGTAATTTTCCAATTTTGTGACATACGAACCATCGCATCATAAACAGATCTATCTCCATGAGGGTGATAATTACCAATTACATTACCTACTGTTTTTGCGGATTTATGGTATGGCTTATTGTATGTATTTCCATCTTCATACATCGCATATAAAATACGTCTTTGAACTGGCTTTAGTCCATCTCTAGCATCAGGTAAAGCACGTTCTTGAATTATATATTTTGAATATCTGGCAAAACGATCCGCCATGATATCTTCTAAAGAATTCTTTAAAACATTATGTTTTACTTCTTTTTCTTTCACGCACTTACCTCCCTATAATCATCTTCTAATGTGAATACAACATTGTCTTCGATCCAATTACGACGAAGTTCTGCCTTATCTCCCATTAGTTCAGTCACTCTTTTTTCGGCCATCATCGCATTTTCAATGGTCACACAAAGAAGAGTTCTAGATTCTGGATTCATTGTCGTATCCCAAAGCTGAGTAGCATTCATTTCACCAAGACCTTTATATCGTGTAATGGTATAGCCATTTTTCAATTCCGCTTTTTTCTCATCCAACTCTTCATTTGTATATAAATAATATTCTTTTCCACCCTTGGCAATACGATATAGTGGTGGAAGCGCAATATATAACATTTCATGCGTGATCAATTCACGCATATAGCGATAGAAGAATGTCAATAATAAGTTTTGAATATGTGCTCCATCATCATCCGCATCGGTCATAATAATAACTTTATAGTAGTTTGAATCTTCAGCCGTAAAATTTGCACCTACACCTGCCCCTAAGGCATGAATGATCGTATTCAATTCTTCATTTTTTTCAATGGCTTCAAGACTTGCCTTTTCTGTATTTAAAACCTTACCGCGCAAAGGTAAAATTGCTTGATATTTTGAATCACGCCCCTGTTTTGCAGAACCACCCGCAGAATCACCTTCGACTAGATATAATTCTTTTCTTCTTGCATCTTTACTTTGAGCCGATGCCAACTTTCCAGATAAAACTCTTTCCGAACGATTTTTCCCTTTTCCATTACGAATATCTGCACGCGCTTTTCTTGCAGCATTTCGAGCTTGTGCAGCCTTGATGATCTTACGTACTAGAGCATTGGCAATCTCTTTATTTTCTTCTAAGAAATAACGAAGATTTTCTGATACAACCGTTTCGGTTGCAGGTTTAGCTTCTGGACTCCCCAATTTCTCTTTGGTCTGTCCTTCAAATTGTAAATAATCTTCTGGAATGGTTAAATTAATGACTAATGTTAATCCTTCCCTAACATCATTTCCATCAAAGCCTTTATCTTTTTCTTTTAAGAAACCATTTTACGTGCATATTCATTAAATACTTTCGTAAAAGCTTGTTTAGCACCCGTTTCATGAGAGCCCCCATCACGAGTACGAACCATATTCGTAAATGAGAAAATGTTTTCTTGATACTCATCTGTATATTGGAAACATCCTTCAACGACGATTTGATTACTTTCACCTCTAAAGCTAATTGAATCATGCATTGGTGTATGATCTTGATTTACTTCGTCAATAAATGCTTTTAATCCATCTTCATATTGATAGATAACTTCTTTTTCTTCTTTGCGCTTATCACGAACAATCATTTTTAATCCTTTTAATAAAAAGGCATCTTCTTGAGCTCTTTCACAAATGGTAGAATATGAAAAATGAACCGTCTTAAAGATAGTCGGATCCGGTTTAAAGGTTACTGTACTTCCAGTACGATTGGTTTTTCCTACTTTTTCAAGTTTTCCAATCTTACTTCCCCCATCTTCAAATGTCATACTCCAAATATCTTTTCCATCATGTACTGTAACCTTACACCAAGTACATAGAGCATTTACAACACTTGCACCTACACCATGTAATCCTCCAGCACTTGTATATCCTCCATGACTTGTAAATTTACCACCTGCATGTAAAATAGTAAAAATAACTTGAAGTGTACTTACTCCTGATTTATGTTTTCCAACAGGCATTCCTCGCCCGTGATCTTCAACTGTTACACTACCATCTTTTTCTAGGGTAATCGCAATTTCATTTCCATAGCCATTTAAAGCCTCGTCAATCGCATTATCAACAATTTCCCATACAAGATGATGTAAACCCTTTGAATCCGTAGATCCAATATACATACCTGGACGCTTTCTTACGGCATCCAAGCCTTCTAAAATAACGATACTACTTTCATCATATTGTTGTTTTGGCATACTATCCCTACTTTCCAACGTAATTTTTATTATATCAACAAATCAAAAAAAGTGCACATAAATTCCGTCAATTCCATTTGATTATACACGCTATATATACATTATTCATGTCAAATTAAAAAGGTGCTTTCACACTTCATTCTTAAACTTATATTTCCCTTTTCCATATCTTTTGACATATTCCATAATCCCTGCTTTCAACAATTTAGAAACACGCTTAGATACAGCTAAAATCTTTAATTCATCCAAATATTTTCATATGATCTAATCCATTGTTCAGTTTTTGTAACTCAATACCTTTTAAAAAGCATTATCCACGTTTATTCGATTTTGTTTGTGATTCGTTTTAGACTTTGCACCATAGAATCCTACCCTTATTCGTATACGTTTTTTTTTATCCACACTCTTTGTATCCAATCATTAATTTTTCATCCAATTCTCGACTAAGAAGATGAAACTGCTAAAATAAGTTTCGAGGTGGAAGAAATGAAAACTATTCTATGTATTTTATTAGGTTATTTATTAGGATCTTTACCCTTTGCTTTGATTATTGGTAAAGTTTTCTATCATACAGACATACGCCAATATGGCTCAGGCAATTTAGGCGGAACAAACGCCGGAAGAGTTCTAGGTAAGAAAGCCGGCATTTCTGTTATTGTATTTGATGTTTTAAAAGTAGTACTTGCGATTGCGATTGCGACACAAGTATCTAAGGTTGCAGGGATCTGGACAGGACTTGCATGCTGCATCGGACATTGTTATCCTATTTTCGCAAAATTCCATGGAGCAAAGCCGTCAGTACAATGTTTGGCTTCTTATTTTCTACAAGCATTTTCTTATTTCAAGATGCAAGCTACTTACTTGTACCATTTGGCATGTTTATAATTATCCTATACTTATTTAAATATGTTTCTCTAGCAAGTATGTGTGCAGCCATTTCAAGCAGTTTATACATTACAGCCTTAATGCTAGGATTCAATGTTGAAAGCATTTCTGTTATTATCGCAAGCTGGCTTATGACTGTACTCGTTATTTATAGGCATCGTACAAATATTGAAAAAATCAAAAAAGGTATAGAAAATACAATCTCGTGGTTATAGAAAGTTTTTTTATAAACTTTCTTTTTTTTATGTCTTTTTCACATTGGACCCGTATTATAGATAATATGAACTATTTATACTATGAACATAAATCAAGCCAAGTCTGTACCGTAAAAGAAGATGAAAGAATGTATCATGCTTGTTTAAGCACACATAATTACTTAAATGAAATGTGTCTTATGAATGGATCTAGCCTAAAAGGAAGGCAAGAAGCCTTTATCTATCAAATGAAGACCAAAAAATTCATTCCCGTTGTTGTGAATATTTCAAAACATGAAGTATACTTTCCGACCAAATCAAAAAAAGCACATGACTGTATATGGATCAATTATGCCAATATCCAAAATGTCATGTACTATCATTCCTATTGTAGAATTTCTTTTAAGGATGGTACCTTCTTAGATTGTGATCATCCCAAAAGAATTCGCAATTCAATGCACCTTATATTTCGCTTTTTAAATAAAAATACACCGTTTTAACCGGTGTATTAGTGACATCCTCCACCACATGATGAACAATCATGTGAGCAACCTGATTGTTGCATTTGTTCTTCATGACGAAGTGTATTTACGCCAAGTCCCTCAATGCATACTGTGGCATTATCTGCTAAATTCGATACTTCTACAATTGTACATGCAGGGAATGGTTCATCTACAAAGTTTTTAAATGTATTCAAGAATGCATCTTTATCCTCGATATTCTTTAAATACACTGTAAACTTCACAACATGATGAAGCTGTAAACAATAGTTTGATAAAACATCGATTACTTTATTAATAGCTGTAATTGTCTGTTCCTGAATTGTTTCTCCAAGGCCTGTTTGACCACTTAAATAAAAGAAGTCTCCCAATTGAACCATATTTGAAACACATGGTGTTCCTTCTTGTTTTCCTGCTGATTTTAAAAATATATTCATAGTTAAAATTCCTTTCTTCTTCTATTATATAGAATCTATATCATCTTCTAAAGTATTTTGCACTAAAATTTCTCTAGGCTTACTACCCCTTGAAGGCCCAATGATACCATTTGCCTCTAAAACATCCATCAATCTTGCAGCTCTAGAGTATCCTACAGAGAACTTTCTTTGAATCAAAGACGTGCTCGCCTTCCTTGATGCGATCACAAAACGTTTCACTTCCTCATATAAAGGATCTGCCGTAACATTTTGTGCCTCATTACCTTGATTCTGTAAATCTTTTAATTGAATAAAGGCATCATCATATTTTGGCATTGCCTGCGATTTCACAAATGCACAAATATTATTAACTTCTTCATCCTTAATAAAGACACCCTGAATACGTCTAGGACTCGTTTCTCCATTTGGCAAATACAACATATCACCATTTCCAAGTAACCGCTCTGCTCCAGCTTGGTCCAAAATTGTTCTTGAATCCACAGCTTGTGATACCGCAAAGGCAATACGACTTGGAATATTTGCCTTAATTACACCCGTAATAACATCCACGCTTGGTCTTTGTGTGGCAACAATCAAATGAATTCCTGCAGCACGTGCAAGCTGCGTAATTCTTTGAATGCTTGCTTCCACCTCTTTAGCTGCCACCAACATCAAATCAGCAAGCTCATCAATTATAATGACAATACGAGGTAAAACCTTTAAGTGTTCATCATTATGCGTTAAAACATATTCATTGTATGCCGTAATATTACGAACACCTAATTCACCAAATAAATCATAACGACGATCCATCATTTCTACAATGACCTTCAACGCCTTATTGGCAAGATCTCCATCTGTAATTACTGGAGATAATAAATGTGGTACATCATTATAGGGTGTAAACTCTACTTTTTTAGGATCAATCAAAACCAATTTCACTTCATCCGGTTTTGTACGCATTAATATCGAAGAAATAATCGCGTTTACACATACCGATTTACCACTACCTGTAGCTCCTGCAATCAATAAGTGCGGCATACGATTTAATTCACCGTAGACATTATTTCCCATTAAATCTTTTCCTAAACAGAAAAGTAACTTTTTATCTTTCATCGAATCCGGAATTGTACGCATCAAATCCTTCATCTGAACACTTGTCTTTTCGACATTTGGAATCTCAATTCCAACACTTGCCTTACCAGGAATTGGAGCTTCAATACGAATATCTTTAGCTGCAAGACCCATCTTGATGTCATTTTGTAAGTTACTGATTTTATTAACACGAACACCAAGTTCTGGCTTGATTTCAAACTTTGTTACACTTGGCCCAATATGAATCTGAATAAGATTGGCTTCGACACCAAATTCATGTAGGATTTCAATCAGTTTTTCCCCTTTTTCCTTAGCTGTAATTGTATTCGCATTGGATCTTGATTTTCTTCCCATATCCTCTAAAACATTCAATTTTGGAAGCTTATAGTTCTTAAAATCCGAATTCTCATCCCGAATATAATGCTTAGACTCCGTTTTTTCTACAACCCCTTCATTAACGACAGGCACTTCATTTTTTTCAACGACTTTTTCTTTTGGCTCATCATCCACATCCACCATAAAGCTAGGTTTTCTAGGCTCGAGATCTCCAATAACCAAAGGTTCATCATCCTTTGTTTCTTCAACGACAGGATCTGGTTGTACAGGTTTTACTGGATCGGCATTGATGATTTGAAAACTCGATTCATTTGTATCTTCGTCTTCAAATATGAAATTCTTACGATCAATCGATACCGGAGTTTCCTTGACTGGTTCACTTTTCAAAACCTTTTTAGGCTTTCTTTCATATCCCACAATCTTTTCATAACCAAACATCAATATCGCAAGCACAAAAAATAATAGTACCATGACATAGGTTCCAGAATAATCGAATAATGACTGAAAAAAGCATAGCAACAAAGCGCCTGCTAATCCAGAATATGTTTTCAAATGACCCATAATAATATTACCTGCATTTTTCATAACATATTCTAAGCCATAACTACCTGGATGTGGTTTAAACTCCATAATCGAAGAAATCAAACTTAAGCCAAGTGCCAAAAATAAGATTCCAAACATATAACGCTTACGAATCACAGGCTGTTCCTTATGGAAAATAAGAACTGCACACAAGGTAGCATTCAAAATAAATAATCCATTTGTCAAAGCTCCAAATAAGAATTCAAAGAAATGTTTTAAAAAAGCGCCTACAATGCCAAATTCTAAAACGGCAATAATACTAATACATATCATACAAATAAGGAAACACAAACGAAATAAGTTTGAGTGCAACCAAGACGTTTGTGTTTTCTTCTTCGTAGATTTTTTTCGTGTTGTTTTTTTTCTGGCTTTTGCCATACTTACCCCACTTTCTACTTATTTAAGTTAATTTCTAAAATAACCGGTAAAATCATCGGTCTTTTTGCGGTTTGTTTATAAAGATATTTAGAAACTTTATCACGAATCAAATTTCGTGTCTCTAAATTATCATACGTTTTATTTTCAACCGCCTCATTGATTGTGTCTTCCATAATTTTGGCAACATCCCCAGTGATATATTCGGCATCGCGCAAATAGATCAATCCACGACTTTGTACATCTGGACCATTGATGATCTTTTTCGTTTTCGCATTAATACCAATCGCCAAAATCATAACACCATCCGTACTTAATGTTTCACGATCTTTCAAGACAACACCAGCCATATCCCAGTTTTCTTTTCCATCGATCATTGTTTCATGAAGTTCTAATTCCATAGCACAAGAAACCAATTTACGATTTTCAAAAGTAGCAACCTGACCATTATCTAAAATAATGATACGGCTTGGATCATATCCCATTTCAACCGCAATCTGTGAATTCATATGCAACAGACGATATTCCCCTTTGATTGGAATATAGTATTTTGGTTTTGTAAGGAAGATCATCATCTTCAAATCTTCTTTACTAGGGTGCATACTCAAAACATTCTTGTCTAGAACAATGATTTCACCCTCTTTTTTATACATATCGTTTTCCATGCTCTTGAATTCATTTTCAACACCAGGAACAACTGGACTTGCGACCACGATCACATCATCCTGATCAAATACAATCGACTCTAATTCATTATTGGCAATATTGTTGATTGTTTTAAACAAAGACTTACCTTGTCCAGAAATGATGACTACAACATCTTTCATGGAATTATCAAAATCAGCTGGATCAATAACTAAAGATGGATCGACTTCATAGCCAATTTCCTTTAAACGATCCACTAAATCACGTAATTCCTTCGTATAGAAAACCATCTTACGATGATTTGCCATACAACAATCAATGATTTCCTGAATGCGATACACACTTTGTGTATATACACTGACAAAAACACGTTTATTTTCATGTGTTTCTAAAACCTGTAAAAGCTTTGGCGAAATACGATGACTTGGAGAAGTATGGCCACTTCTTTCAGCTCCCTTACTTTCCTGCAACAATACCAATACACCTTCATTACCAAGTTCCGATATTGTTGTAAAATCAGCTCTATAAGCATCTTCTAAATCATCATAATCCTCAATGAACTCACCTGAATATACGATATATCCTTGTTCAGTACCAATCGCAAGACCAAACGTTCCAGGATATGCATGGGTAATTGGGAAGAAGACAACTCTTCTTTTTCCAATGCGTTTCTTTTCATTACGCTTAACACCATGAACACGCACACCCGTAATGTGTTCCTGTCGAATCATTTTTTGTACTTCTTTCACAGCTAGAGGCGCCGTATACACATCACAAGGAACTTGTTTTAATAAATATGGTAAAGCTCCCATAACATCATCGTGTCCATGCGTAATAAAAATACCTGCAACACGATTTTTATTTTCCACTAAATATGTAAAGTCTTGAATAATAAATTCAATACCTAACGATTCTTTGTTGTCTGGAAATTTGATTCCAGCTTCAATTACGTAGATGGATTGATCCACCTCCACACAGAATAAGTTCTTTCCATCCTCATCTAAACCACCAAGGGCGAAGATACGAATTTTTTCTGTCAATGAAGGCATTTTTTCTTCTTTCATATTATCTCCTTTTAAATAGTATTATTTTTCTAAATTATATCACACAGCTACGCCATCTAAAGAGAAAGTTTTCGCATCTAAGATCTTAACTTCAACAAAATCTCCTGCTTGAAGATTTTCTCCTTTAAAGTTCACTAGTTTTTGCGTATCTGTGTATCCAGAATACACATTTTCATCTTTCTTACTAGGACCATCCACAAGTACTGTCACTGTACGACCAATATAAGCTTTGTTCTTTTCTAAAGCTAAATCATTCCATGTCTTATTTAATCTAGCCAAACGTTTTCTCTTTGTCTCCATATCAATCGAATCATGCATACGACTGGCTGGTGTACCAGGTCTTGCAGAGAAAATAAACGTAAAGGCATTATCATATTTACAATAACGAACAACATCTAATGTATGTTCAAATTGTTCATCTGTTTCATTTGGAAATCCAACAATGATATCTGTTGAAACAGCAACATTTGGAATTGTATGGATGATCTTATCATATAAAGCTAAATAAGATTCTTTTGTATAACGACGACCCATTAATTTAAGTACATCATCATCTCCAGATTGTAAAGGCAAGTGAATAAACGGCATGATATTATCATACTTTGCGATAATATCAATCATTTGGTCAGAGAAATCCCAAGGATGACTCGTTGTAAAACGAACACGAGGAATTCCAATCTTAGCCACTTCCTCTAATAAAGTCGCAAAATCTTGCTCATTATCCATATCTTTACCATATGCATTTACATTTTGCCCAAGCAATGTAATTTCTTTATATCCCTCATCTTTCAATTCTTGAACTTCTTTTAAGATTTCAGACATTTTTCTAGAACGCTGTTTTCCACGAGTATAAGGAACAATACAATATGTACAGAATTTGTCACAACCATACATAATATTGACCCAAGCCTTAAATGTGCCAAAACGATGTACTGGTAGATTTTCGTAAACCTCTCCTTCTTTCGAATAGATTTTTACGACCTTTTTACCTTCAAACATACAACTATAAAGCATACTTGGAAGTTCTTGAATATTATGTGTTCCAAACAACAAGCGTACTTGAGGATATTTTGTAAGCAAAGTTTCAACCAAACCTTCTTCTTGCGCCATACAACCACATACGCCAATGATCAAATCTTTATTTTCGCGATATAAACGCTTAAAGTTACCAATCTCACCTAAAACTTTCTCTTCGGCATTTTGACGAATCGCACACGTATTGATGATAATGACATCACTGCCTTCAGCCGTTTCATTTGGTGTAAATCCTAGCTCATCTAAAATTCCAGCCAATGTTTCGCTATCACGTTCATTAGCTTGACAACCATATGTTGAAATAAAATATGTTTTTCCTCTTCCCATCATACGAGCTACTTCAGGAATCGTGAAAGTATCAATACGATCAATTGTATTTGTAGTTCGTTTTTGTGCTTCTTTTAAATCGGGTAAAACCCATCCTGGTTTTTGTTTCATATGTTCTCCTTTCGAAAAAAAATGCCAAGCACTAAGCTTGGCAAATGTTTTTAATTTGAATTACTGGTTGATTGCTCCAACTGGGCAAGTTCCTACGCATGAACCGCAGTCGATGCAAGTTCCTTCGTCACAAACTGATTTTCCTTCATCATCTAATGAAAGAGCTCCAACAGGACATCCTCCTACACAAGCACCACATCCGATGCAAGCATCTTTATCGATATTTACTGCCATTGTCATTTCCTCCTTGTTTAATAATTTATACTCAAATTATACTATATCCTAGAAGTGAATCAAGGCAGTTTAGTAAGTGCAGGCTTACCATAATTCATTTACCAAACTAAAAAATTGAAGTCGGGACTAAAGCCCGACATTTTTATTTTGCGTATTCCTGGGCACGTGTCTCACGAATAACATTTACTTTGATTTGACCTGGATATGTCAATTCAGATTCAATCTTATCTCGAATATCACGAGCTAATTTTACACAAGTCAAGTCATCAACGTGTTCTGGATTTACAAGCACACGAATTTCACGGCCTGCCTGAATCGCAAATGCATTCGCAACACCATCAAATCCATTCGCAATCTTTTCTAAGTTTTCAAGACGGTTGATGTAAGCTTGAGCACTTTCTTTACGAGCTCCAGGTCTTGCAGCACTAATTGTATCAGCCGCAATAACCAAATGACTTGTTAAGAATTTTGGCTCTACATCACCATGGTGTGAGTGAATCGCATTCAATACAATTTCTTTTTCACCATGCTTTTTACAGAATTTGTATCCCAATTCAACAATGAGATCCATCTTGTTGCTCAATATTCAATGCCTTACCAATATCATGCAATAGACCTGCACGTTTGGCAATTTGTTGATTCAATCCAAGTTCAGCTGCCATGCATCCCGCAATATAGGCAACTTCCATAGAATGCTGTAATGCATTTTGTCCATAAGAATAACGATACTTCAATGTACCAATTAATTTTACGATTTCACGATCAATTCGACCAATACCCAATTTGAAGATAGCATCTTCTCCAGCCTTCATGATTTCTTGATCAATTTCATTCTGGTATTTCTTTACAACATCCTCAATACGTCCTGGCTGAATTCTTCCATCACGAATCAAGTGTTCTAGCGCAAGTCGAGCCACTTCACGACGCACTGGATTAAAACATGTGATCGTAATCAAATCTGGTGTATCATCAATATTCAATTCAACACCAGTAGCTTGTTCAAAACAACGAATATTACGACCTTCACGGCCAATAATACGTCCCTTCATTTCTTCACCAGGTAAAGACACAACACTGACTGTTTTTTCCTGTGTTTCTTGTTGAGACATACGCTCAATAGCTAAGGCGATGATATTTTGCGCTTTTTCATTGGCAGTTGCCTTTGCCTCATCCTCTTTATCTTTGATATATGCGATTGTTTCATGTTCCATTTTCTTCTCTACAATCGCAAACAATTCTTCTCTAGCTGCCTGGCTTGACATTTTGGCAACACTTTCTAAAACAACAACTTGTTTATCAATTTCTTCTTGTAATTTCTTTTCTTTTTCGTCTAATGATGTCAGTTTGTCAGCAACACTCTTCATCTTTTCATTAATCTGACGCTCTTTTTGATTTAACGCTTCATCACGAAAATTCAAGTTATCTTCTCTACGCAACAACTTGTTCTCTAATTCCATTGATTCTTGTTTACGTTCTTTAATTTCTTTTTCAGCTTCAACACGCAAATCATGAGCCTGTGTCTTTCCGTCTAGCACAGCTTGTTTCACGCGAGAGTCTGCTTCATTTTGAGCTTCTTTTAAAATTTGTTCTGCTTTTTGCTGATTCTTATTTAAACCTGCTTTGGAAATTCCGACCATACAGCCAGATCCAATCGCAAGACCTGCGACACCAGACAAAACGATCCATAGTACATCCATACTATTTCCTCCTTTTCGTCCTTTGTTCTAGGTAAAACCAAAAATATTATACACGAAAACAGGCATAAAGTCTATCGTGTCAAATTCTATTAGTGATTACGCATGAAATAATCTTCAAATTTTCGTGATTTAAGATTATTTATTTTTTTATGTACTTTAATAGTGTATTGGTGTACACTAGTATTATGAAAAGATATGTTACTTATCCTACTGGGT
>ENA-OQHY01000851-OQHY01000851.1-human-gut-metagenome-genome-assembly--contig:-NODE-851-length-15367-cov-2.543110_pt1 | contig 15367 bp, 18 predicted proteins | sample MGYA00242570_ERZ504733 | MGnify/ENA primary metagenome ERZ504733 (study PRJEB26092, sample SAMD00036219) | human gut metagenome | host: Homo sapiens | study: EMG produced TPA metagenomics assembly of...
CGTACCATTCTGCTTGCACACATTGGTACGATTCGAACAATCGTGTAAAATCTGGTATATTATGATTTCTGCTGAGCCATGTCAATTAGATGATACCGTGGGCAGCCACGGTCTTATCAATACGACCAATCATTCCCTGAAGAGCCTTACCTGGGCCACCACGGAATTCGGCGGTCAACAGCGGATAATCCTCGGCGTATACAAACTCCCGGGGTGTTTCCATAACTTTGTAAAAAGCATTTTGAGGAACGCAGAAACGTTCCAGTGACTGTGGAGCAATATAGCAAAAGTCGGTCCGGAAATCAACAAAGTACAGATAGCCATCGGTACTTGGACTGAGCAGGTCAATGATCCCGCATAATTCCGCCGGTGAAATATGCTGATATTTTTTCTCCTGCGTGATCAGTTCATCCGTGATTCCTTGTGTATGAGATTGCTTTCCGGAAGAAAGCATCGGATGAGAAGAAGCAGAATGTGACATTTTTTTTCTTCGTTTTTCACGGTAAAGCATAGTATCACTGCGTCTTACGATATCTTTAAAATCCATATCGGTATCAGGATGATAATAGCATAGCCGGAAGATACACTGAGAGAATAAGGAAGATCCTGATCCTTTTCATTCAGAAGCAGCTTCAGTTTATGGATCTTATCTGCAATTCAGTTCTTTTTCATCTTTGTGGAAAATATAGGCAAATTCGTCTCCGCCGATCCGGAAACAATTCTGTTCCGATGGAAAAGCCTGGCGGATACACTGATAGCAAAGCTTTAAGGCTTCATCTCCCTTTTCGTGGCCAAAGTTATCATTAATTTCCTTCAGATTATCAAGGTCTAACAAGACAACTCCGGTTGTATGTAATTCCAGCTCCTGCTCGTCCAGATAACGGATCATGTTTTCGTAGGCATTCCGGTTCATGGCTTCGGTGAGCATATCTATATTTGCCAGTTTCTGGAAGTAGATCAGTTTTTGCTTCTGGATACACTGCTCATAATACTGCGATACCTGAATCCAGATCAGCATAAGGATAAACAACAGAGTCCCAAGCGGAAGGAATATAGATGTCTGCTGGAATCTGCGGATATAATAAATCAATAGTTCCGATAAGGAAAAACACATAATGAGGTACATTGGATATCTGAACTTTCTGGCAAGTTCGTTTCCAAGCTGTTTTGCCTCGTAATGGATCAGTCCGATCGTATATGCTGCATTCACAAACATGATCAGATGCGTGATCGGAAGAATCAGGAAGATATCGACAATTCCCATACACTGAAGAAGGACGGCTGCGCCCATATTGATCAGATAAGAAACAGACAGGAACAGGGCACCTTTTTGGAATTTACTTTTGCAAATATCATACAAAAGGAAATTAAACGGAACAGGAAAGAGATAAAATGTAAAGAAGTCAATAAAATACAGTGTTCTTCCATCCGGGACTAAAAACTGCAGGAAACCGCATTGCTTCAGGGACCATAAGGCAATCAACAGGGAGAAGATTCCAAGATTCAGGAATATTTTAGATGTTTCTTCGGAAAAATCCTCCTGTTTCTTACGAATCACTGCAATATACAATACAAGAGAGAGAAATCCCAAAAATAAAACACCGCAACTGAGAATCAGTATTCCTAGACTCTGGCTGAGAATCTTCAGAATACAATCGCCCTTCGTACCCAGAAAAAGATGCACCGGGTTCCCGTAATAACCCTGATATACAGGAATGATTTTGATGGTCAGTTTCTTGGTGTCACTGTTTGCCGGAATGTCTACAATATGCCAGCAGGAGCCGGGGGATTTCATGAATTTGGGTGTGTGTTTTTCATTTCCGTATTGATAAATAAGTTTCCCATCAAGCCAGACTTCTGCATTGGTATGAGTAGTCTGGAAAAGAATCGCTTTTTGCGTGTGGAATTCATCGGACAGGATCACAGATTCTGTTTTTGCACCGTCAATTTTAAAACTTGTTGTTTTTAGTGAGGTGGTGTTATCAAAAGGCAGTTCGTTCCGAACAGTATCCTGTCTGAATATCCAGATGGAAAAGATAACGGCAAATAAGACAGATGCGATCAACGAGAGCCATATTTTTTTCTCTATTTTCATAATTTGATTTCCTTTAGATTCTGCGTATTCTCAGGTGACAATAATCTATACGTATAGAATAACAAAATTGGCAGATGAAATCAATGTGAAAAGGAGGTTGCGATTTCCAAACTTTTGCTTTACAAATGATATATAAAGTATTATGATAAAAAAAACGAAATCTTCAGGCAGGGTGCGATTCCCTACCGGCGGTAAAGCCGCGGGCCGAGAGGGCATGATCCGGTGTGATTCCGGAGCCGACAGTATAGTCTGGATGAAAGAAGATGATGGTACAGTTATTTTAATAGATGAATGTAGTGTCTGAGCTCTGAGATGGTGATCCATTTCAGAGCTTTTTTGGTTAACAGATCATTTATCAGTTATATGTAACAGATCATTTCCCCTGTAGGTATCCTGCAGGGGTTTTTGTATAACTAAGAAAGAAGGAAGAGAAATGACGGATCAGGAATACATGCTCCGGGCAATCCAGCTTGCAAAAAAGGGAGAAGGATGGACGAATCCGAATCCGATGGTAGGTGCGGTGATCGTAAAAGACGGCCGGATCATCGGGGAAGGTTATCATAAAAAATGCGGAGAACTTCATGCAGAGCGCAATGCAATCGCATCGCTTACAGAATCGGCAGAGGGTGCGACAATCTATGTTACGCTGGAACCATGCTGTCATTATGGCAAGACACCGCCGTGTACGGAAGCGATCATAGAACAGAAGATTAAAAAAGTGGTGATTGGTTCCAGGGATCCGAATCCAAAGGTGGCAGGAAAAGGTGCACAGATATTGCGTGAATCGGGAATTACAGTAGTTCAGGATTTTATGCGGGAAGAATGTGACTGTCTGAACCCGGTGTTCTTCCATTATATTACGACGAAGACACCGTATGTAGTGATGAAATATGCCATGACACTGGATGGGAAAATTGCGACAAAGACGGGTGCATCGAAGTGGATCACAGGAGAACCGGCCCGACAGGAAGTGCAGCATATGCGGCACCGGTATATGGGTATTATGGCCGGTATCGGGACTGTACTTGCGGATGATCCGATGTTGAATGTCCGGGTAGAAGGATGGAAAAGTCCGGTCAGAATAGTATGCGACAGCAGTCTTAGGATACCGCTTGACAGCCAGATTGTAAGAAGTGCAAAAGAGTACCGGACAATCGTGGCTTATGCAGGACGGGAAGAGAACGAAGAAATAACAAAAAAATAGAACGGTTACATGCGAAAGGCGTGGATACTGTCTGCTGTCCGGATGAAAAAGGTCAGATAGACCTTAAAAAGCTGATGACATATCTTGGAAATGAGGGCATTGACAGCATTCTGCTGGAAGGCGGGGGCACGCTGAACGACAGTGCACTGCGGGCAGGAATTGTAAAAGAGGTACACTGTTTTATCGCACCAAAATTATTTGGCGGAAAGAACAGTAAGACACCGGTGCAAGGAATCGGCATCGGACTTCCATCAGAAGCATTGAAACTGAAATGTACGGATATCTGCCGGATCGGTGAAGACATCAGGATAATCTGTCAGGTATGTGAAAAAGAACAGGAGGGGCCATGTTTACAGGAATCGTAGAAGAGAAAGGAACGGTCCGCTATATGCAGCTGACCGGAGAGTCGGGAGTTCTGGCAGTCAGGGCGAAGAAGGTATTGGAAAGAACGAAGATCGGTGACAGTATCGCAGTCAATGGAGTGTGTCTGACAGTTACATCACTTCAGCCGGATGGATTTACTGCAGATGTGATGGCAGAGACCATCAGGAGAAGCAGTCTGGGAAGCTGTAAAGTCGGAAGTCAGGTGAATCTGGAACGGGCAATGGCTGCAGACGGAAGATTGGAGACTATCGTAAGCGGTCATATTGACGGAACCGGTGTGATCCGGTCTATGATCAGGGAGGAGAATGCCATCTGGGTATCCATCGGAACATCGCCGCAGATATTACATCTGATCGTGGAAAAAGGATCCATCTGTATAGACGGCATCAGCCTGACGGTGGCAAAGGTAGATGAAGAGGGATTTCAGGTATCGGTTATCCCGCATACAGGAGAAGAAACGACGCTTTTGGAAAAGGTGCCGGGCGATCCGGTGAATCTGGAGAATGATGTGATCGGAAAATATGTAGAAAGGCTGTTAGGCATCAAAAAGAGTGAAGAAGAGAAAAAAGAATCCGGAATTACGATGGAATTTTTGCAGGAATTCGGATTTTAGAACAGGAGGATAAATAGAATGTCACAAAACAATCAGTACAATACAATCGAAGAGGCACTAAGGGATCTGAGGGAAGGAAAGGTTATTCTGGTTACAGATGATCCGGGCAGAGAGAACGAAGGGGATCTGGTATGTGCAGCAGAGTTTGCAACACAGGAGAATATCAATTTTATGGCGACTTATGCAAAAGGGCTTATCTGTACACCGATGAGTGCGGAAATTGCAGCAAGGCTTAACTTTCCACCGATGGTTGCGGAGAATACCGATAATCACAGCACAGCATTTACCGTTGCAGTGGACCATGTTGATACAACGACAGGTATTTCGGCAGCAGAACGTTCCTATACAATCATGAAATGTGTGGATGAAGATGCGAAGCCGGAAGATTTCAGAAGACCGGGACATGTATTTCCACTCATTGCCAGAAAAGGCGGAGTCCTGGTGCGGAACGGACACACAGAGGCAACGACTGATCTGGTGAGACTGGCTGGATTGAAAGAATGCGGCGTGTGTTGTGAGATCATGAAAGAAGATGGCACAATGATGCGTACACCACAGTTGTGGGAACTTGCAAAAGAGCATAATCTTACATTTATTACGATCCGTGATCTTCAGGATTACATGAGAATCCATGAAAAACATGTAAAAGAAGAGGCGGTTGCAGACCTTCCGACGCAGTATGGAGGTTTCAGACTTCACGGATATATCAATGATATTACAGGAGAACATCATCTTGCACTGGTAAAAGGTGATATCGGAGACGGTGAAGATGTACTTTGCAGGGTACATTCGGAGTGCCTGACAGGTGATGCATTTGGCTCGCTTAGATGTGACTGTGGTCTGCAGCTTCAGACAGCGATGCGTCAGGTAGAAGCAGAAGGCAGAGGGATCATTCTTTACATGAGGCAGGAAGGCAGAGGAATCGGGCTGCTCAATAAGATCAAGGCATATGCACTGCAGGAGCAGGGATATGATACGGTAGAGGCCAATGTAAAGTTGGGATTTGCACCGGATCTCAGAGAGTACTGGATCGGAGCGCAGATATTATCTGATCTCGGAGTGAAGTCATTGAGACTTCTGACCAATAATCCGGACAAAGTCTATGGACTTGGTGGGTTTGGACTGAAGATCAATGAAAGAGTACCGCTGGAGATCCCTCCGCAGAAGTATGATCTGAAATATATGAAGACAAAACAGGAAAAGATGGGACACATTTTCAAAGAAATAGAATTATAAAAAGATTTAATGAATAACAGGAGGAAGAAATCATGAGACAGATCAATTTAGTAGAAGGAAAAGTAGTAGCACCTGAGGGAATGAAAGTCGGAATCGTGGCTGCCAGATTCAATGAGATCATTGTGAATAAGTTATTGGGCGGAGCGTCGACGGGCTGGTAAGACATGGGGTAGAAGAAGAGAACATTACGGCTGCATGGGTACCGGGAGCATTTGGAGATTCCGCTGACTGCACAGAAGATGGCACAGTCCGGAAAGTATGATGCAGTCATCTGCGTGGGAGCAGTTATCCGCGGGGATACTTCCCATTATGATCTGGTGTGTAATGAATCGGCCAAAGGAATCGCGCAGGTTGAACTTGCAACAGGAATTCCGGTATTATTCGGAGTGATCACAACAGAGAATATCGAACAGGCTATCGCACGTGCAGGAAGTAAAGCAGGAAATAAAGGATATGACTGTGCATTGTCCGCAATTGAGATGGTAAATCTGATGAAGCAGCTTTAATCAGGTGCAGCCGATGGTGAAAACAATCATTTTTGATTATGATGGAACGATACATAATACTCTTGGAATCTATGAGCCGGCGTTCAGGGAAGCTTATCAGTGGTTGTCAGAACAGAATGTTGTAGAGGAACAGAAGATAGAGACGGCGCAGATCGCAGGCTGGCTGGGCTTAAACAGCAAAGAAATGTGGGATACATTTCTGCCGGAATTAGATCAGAGATACAAAGATCAGGCGAGTGCGATCGTGGGAGATTCCATGGTCAGGCAGATCAGGAAGCACCGGGCAGTGTGGTATCCGGGAGCGGAAGAGATGCTTACAGCTTTGAAGAACAGAGGATATCATCTTGTGATCTTAAGCAACTGTAAAGTGGCATACCGCAAAGCACATTGGGAAGAATTCCGAATGGAAAGATGGTTTGAACAGTTTTATGACTGTGAATCGTATGGTTTCTGCCCTAAGACGGAGATCGTGCAGGAAGTTATCAGGGACTATCCGGGTTCCTATCTGGTGATCGGAGACAGAAGACAGGATTTGGAATGTGCCAGATCCTGTAAAAGTCCGTTTATCGGATGCCTGTATGGCTATGGTGAGAAGGGAGAACTGGATGGAGCAGATTATTTTGTGAAATCTGTAGAAGAGATAACCGGAATCATATAATGTAAAAAATGCACAAAAATAAAACTGTATTTTTGTAAATTATGTTTAATTCCACTCTTGCGCTTTACAAGAAAAAAGTGTAAAACATTAAGTAAGCTAAAAAAAGTAAATAAGAAATGCAAATGAAAGGGATACGTCATAAAAAGTTAACTGGAATTCAGAGAGCCGTTGGATGGTGTGAAACGGCAGAAAGTATTTTATGATATCACCCAGGAGCATCCCGCTGAAATATACAGGTTGGAAGAATATTCCGCCTTTGTTATCCGAAAGGATAGCGAAGGCGTTTTTTTATATATTTACTTTAAAGAGAAAGAAGAGGGATTGTTTTATGAGTGGAATATTAATGATGATCATTGCCATTGTTGTGCTTGGTGGAGCATATCTTCTTTATGGTCGTTATCTCCAGAACAAATGGGGCATTGACCCAAATGCCAAAACTCCGGCATATGAGATGGAAGACGGGGTTGACTATGTACCGGCCGATACGAACGTCGTATTCGGTCACCAGTTTGCATCAATCGCAGGTGCAGGTCCGATCAACGGACCGATCCAGGCAGCAATCTTCGGATGGCTTCCGGTACTTTTGTGGATCTTAATCGGAGGGGTATTCTTTGGAGCCGTTCAGGATTTCGCATCTATGTATGCATCTGTAAAGAATAAAGGACGTACAATCGGATATATCATCGAAGAATATATCGGAAAATTAGGTAAGAAATTATTCCTGTTATTCTGCTGGCTGTTTTGTATTCTGGTCGTTGCAGCTTTTGCTGATGTTGTAGCCGGAACTTTTAATGGATTCTCAGTAAGTGAAGCCGGAAAAGTAACAAAAATTGCAGCTAACGGTGCAGTCGCAACTACTTCTATGATATTTATCTTAGAAGCAGTCGGACTTGGAATGTTTTTGAAGTATACGAAATTCAACAAGTGGATTAATACAGCGGTTGCAATCGTATTATTGGTAGCAGCAATCGCACTGGGACTTCACTTCCCAATGTATGTAGGACTGGATGCATGGCATCTCATCATCTTCGTTTACATCCTGATTGCCAGTGTCGCTCCTGTATGGGCACTTCTTCAGCCTCGTGACTATCTGAATAGTTACCTTTTGATTTTTATGATTGTTGGTGCGATTGTTGGTGTATTTGTAGCAAATCCATCTTGTAACCTTCAGGCATTCACAAGCTTTAACGTAGATGGACAGTATATGTTCCCAATCTTATTTGTAACGATCGCTTGTGGTGCGGTTTCCGGCTTCCATTCACTGGTATCTTCCGGTACAGCATCCAAACAGATTAAGAATGAGAAGAACATGCTTCCTGTATCATTCGGAGCAATGTTAATGGAAAGTATGCTTGCAGTTATTGCACTGATCGCAGTTGCATCTTTTGCCAAAGGTGAAGCAGCAGCACAGGGACTGACAACACAGCCTCAGATTTTCGCCGGAGCGATTGCGAACTTCCTGTCAGTCATCGGACTGCCACACTCTCTTGTATTTACGCTGATCAATCTGGCAGTATCCGCATTTGCACTGACTTCTCTGGATTCCGTAGCCAGAGTAGGCCGTCTGTCACTCCAGGAATTTCTTCCTCGATGATGATGTAGATCAGGATAACATGAGTCCATTCTTAAAAGTGGTAACGAATAAATACTTTGCAACGGTTATTACACTGGTACTTGCATATTTCCTGACAAAAGTCGGTTATGCAGAGATCTGGCCTTTATTCGGTTCAGCCAACCAGCTGTTATCTGTACTGGCACTGGTAGCTTGTGCGGTATTCCTTAAGAAAACGAAGCGTAAGGGATTCATGCTCTGGGGACCAATGGTATTCATGATGGCTGTTACATTTACAGCACTTGGTATGACGATCGTGAAACTGACAAAAGCATTCCTGACAACAGGGCTGGATCTTGGAAATACATTACAGCTGATTTTTGCCGTATTGCTTCTGATCCTTGGTGTGTTGGTTGCAATCCAGGGTGTAAAGAAACTTCTTGAAAAAACAGATGATAAGAAAGCAACAGCTTAATCATTATTTTATTCGTAATAAGAACATATAAGAGAAACTGTGGTAATAGCGTGAAGGTTATTATCGCAGTTTTTTTATTTTATATTATATATAGTAGAGACAGATTCTGCGCAATTGGATAAAGTGTATAAAAAACATAGATCAATATAAAAATATTGATAATTAATCCAAAAATATTCTATGTCAAAAAAATAGTGTTGTAATTATAATGAGATTAGTCAATGAGTTAGACGCGATTAAAAACAAAACGCACAAAACAGGAGGAAAGAAAATGAAAAAGAAAAAAGTATTTGCACTCATGATGGCAGCAACACTTGCATTATCACTGGCAGGCTGCGGAGGATCTTCGTCAGGTGATTCAAAATCATCAGGATCTTCAGACAGCAGTTCTGTAGCCAATAAGGACAAACCGCTTTGCTGGTTTAACCGTCAACCTTCTAATAGTTCAACAGGGGAATTGGACAAAGAAGCGTTGAATTTCAACAAAGATACTTATTATGTAGGATTTGATGCTAATCAGGGAGCAGAACTTCAGGGAGAGATGGTTGTTGATTATATCAAAGCAAATGCTGATAAGATTGACAGAAATGGTGATGGAGTTATCGGATACGTACTTGCAATCGGTGACATCGGACACAATGATTCTATCGCACGTACACGTGGTGTTCGTGCGGCACTTGGAACAGGAGTTAAGGATGGTGACGAAGTTGCTTCCAAGCCGGCAGGAACAAACGTAGACGGAAAAGCAAAAGTTGTCCAGGATGCTAAGATTGATGTAGACGGAAAAGAATTTACAGTCCGTGAGCTTGCTTCTCAGGAAATGAAGAACTCAGCAGGGGCAACATGGGATGCGGCTACAGCAGGTAACGCAATCGGAACATGGGAAGCTTCTTTCGGAGATCAGATCGATATTGTTGTTTCTAACAATGATGGTATGGGAATGTCAATGTTTAATGCATGGGCAAAAGATAACAAAGTTCCTACATTCGGATATGATGCAAACAGTGACGCTGTTGCAGCAATTGCTGAAGGATACGGCGGAACAATCTCTCAGCATGCAGATGTTCAGGCTTATCTGACATTAAGAGTACTCCGTAACGCACTTGACGGAGCAGACGTTGATACAGGTATTGGTACAGCAGATGATGCCGGTAACTGCCTGACAGAAGGTGAAGATTACAGATACAGCGAAGAAGACAGATCTTACTACGCATTAAATGTTGCAGTAACAGCTGATAATTACAAAGACTTTACAGATTCAACAAAGATTTATGACAAAGTGTCAAAACAGCTTGATTCAAGCAAGAGTCCATCTAAGAAAGTATGGCTTGATATTTACAATGCATCAGACAACTTCCTGAGCTCAACATACCAGCCACTTCTTGAGAACTATGATGATCTCCTTAACCTGAAGGTTGATTACATCGGTGGAGATGGACAGACAGAGTCAAACATTACAAACCGTCTCGGAAATCCAAACGAATATGATGCATTTGCAATTAACATGGTTAAGACAGACAATGCATCAGCATACACATCACTTCTCTCAAAATAAGAGACTGGTTAAATGGTAAATGAATGAAACGCAGAGGGGTGTCAGAGATGATACCCTTCTTTCATCAAGAAAAGGAAGCAGAGTTATGACAGTAGATAAGAATAAATACATCTTATCGATCAATGGCATGAGTAAGTCATTCGGTAGAAACAAAGTTCTGAAACATATAAGCCTGAATGTCAAACCTGGGACCATTATGGGACTTATGGGTGAAAACGGTGCCGGAAAATCGACAATGATGAAATGTCTCTTTGGTACTTATCAGAAAGATGAGGGGACAATTATATTAGACGGCAGAGAAGTAAATTTCTCGGGACCAAAAGATGCACTGGAAAACGGAGTAGCGATGGTACACCAGGAATTGAACCAATGTCTTGAAAGAAGCGTTGTAGATAATATGTTTCTTGGACGATATCCAAAGAATTCTTTTGGAATTGTCGATGAAGGAAGAATGAAAAAGGAAACTGCAAATCTCTTCAGACAGCTTGGAATCACAGCAAATCTGACACAGCCAATGAAAAAAATGTCTGTGTCCCAGCGGCAGATGTGTGAGATTGCAAAAGCTATTTCCTATCATTCCAAAGTAATTGTACTGGATGAACCAACCTCATCCCTGACAGCACCGGAAGTTGAGAAACTTTTCAAGATGATGCGTCAGTTGAAAGCACAGGGAATTTCGCTGATATATATATCACATAAGATGGATGAGATATTCAATATATGTGATGAGATATCTGTGCTCAGAGATGGTAGTCTGGTTATGACAAAAGAGTGCAAAGATACAGATATGAATGAACTGATATCGGCAATGGTTGGGCGCTCGCTGGATAACAGATTTCCACCTGTTGATAATGAGCCCGGAGAGAAGATTCTCTCTGTACAGAATCTTTCGTCAAATATGCACCAAAGATTCAAAATGTATCCTTTGATATCAGAAAAGGAGAAATATTTGGATTTTACGGTCTGGTTGGTGCCGGACGTACGGAACTTTTAGAAACAATCTTCGGAATCCGCACAAGAGCAGAAGGAAATGTAATATACGATGGAAAGATCATGAACTTTTCATCGCCGAGAGATGCAATGGATCATGGATTTGCCCTGATCACAGAAGAAAGAAAAGCTAATGGTCTGTTCTTAAAAGGCGATATTACATTTAATACGACCATCGCTAACATGAACCATTATAAGAATGGTGCAGTGCTGTCACATGACAGAATGGTACGTGCAACTGCGGAAGAGATTAAAATCATGCATACAAAGTGTATGGGCCCGGATGATATGATCACAAGTCTTTCCGGAGGAAATCAGCAGAAGGTAATCTTCGGAAAATGGCTGGAGCGTTCACCGAGTGTATTCATGATGGATGATCCGACACGAGGAATTGATGTTGGTGCGAAATATGAGATTTACGAACTGATCATCAATATGGCAAAGCAGGGGAAAACAATTATTGTTGTATCTTCTGAGATGCCGGAGATTCTTGGTATTACGAACCGTATCGGTGTTATGTCAAACGGACGACTGGCCGGAATCGTAAATACAAAAGAGACGAACCAGGAAGAATTATTGAGACTCAGTGCAAAATATCTGTAACAGAGAGGGGTATGGAAGATGGCAGAAAAAAGCATTATCATTTCGGCTGAAGAAGAAGCAATACTTTTGAAACCGATTGACGAATATGTTGGAAAAATACAGGAGCAGATCGATGCACTGCGTGTGGAAGGATCTGACAAAGTCAACAGTTTAAAAAAATCAGATTGCAATAGCAAAAGAGAATAAGAACTTAACAAAAGAAGAACAGAATAAGATTATCGGGGAATGTAAGAAGAATCTGGAGAAGGCAAAAGCAACAGAAGATGCAAATAAACAGCAGATTGCAAAACTGATCGCAGATGCTGAAAGTTTTCTTTCCAAACATTACAACAGTGAGTATTATAACATTGTTGCAAAGAGCTGCGAAGCAGAGAAAAAAGAGGAAAACAGTAATTTTGAAAAATTAAAAGCGGATCTGCAGGAAGAACATAAGAAGGCAGTCAGCAGCCTGAAAGATGCAGAAGAGATCAAAGCTGAAAAATACACATATAAGAATAAATTATATGATGCGCAGATGACACATGAATCCAGGATCCAGGAGATCAAGGATAGAAAACATGATGCATACATGCATAAGTTCCACCTGATCGATCTGCTCAGAATGTCAAAATATACATTTGCACAGAAGCAGGCACAGAATTTTGAAAATTACAAGTACACATTTAATATGACACAGTTCTTGTATAAGAACGGTCTGTATATTGTAATTATCATGATCTTTATCGCATTGTGTATTATTACACCATTCGTGAAAAATACACAGCTTTTTACAACCACAAACATCCTTAACATTTTGCAACAGGCTTCACCGCGAATGTTCCTTGCACTTGGAGTTGCCGGTCTGATCCTTCTGACAGGTACAGACCTTTCTGTAGGACGTATGGTTGGTATGGGTATGGTTACAGCAACCATTATCATGCATAACGGAATTAACACAGGTACTGTGTTTGGACATGTTTTTGATTTTTCGGGTATGGCACCGGCAACAAGAGCTATATTAGCATTATGTGTGTGTATACTTTTCACAACTGTATTTGCAATGACAGCCGGATTTTTCATGGCAAGATTTAAGATGCATCCATTTATTTCAACGATGGCAAATATGTTGATCATCTTTGGTCTTGTTACATATGCTACAAAAGGAGTTTCTTTTGGTGCGATTGATCCGACAATTCCAAATATTTTTATTCCACAGGCAGGACGTTTTCCGATGATTATTTTATGGGCAGTAGTTGCGATTGCTGTTGTATGGTTTATCTGGAATAAGACAACATTTGGAAAAAATTTATATGCAGTTGGTGGAAATCCAGAGGCGGCAGCTGTATCAGGAATCTCGGTATTTAAAGTAACGATGGGAGCATTTATCCTTGCAGGTATCCTTTATGGATTCGGTTCATGGCTGGAGTGTGTACGAATGGTTGGATCCGGTAGTGCCGCTTACGGACAGGGATGGGATATGGACGCCATTGCAGCCTGCGTAGTTGGTGGAGTTTCCTTTACCGGTGGTATTGGTAAGATATCGGGAGTTGTGACAGGTGTACTGATCTTTACATCATTGACCTATTCTCTGACGGTTCTTGGTTATTGATACAAACCTTCAGTTTATTTTTGAAGGTATCATTATTCTGGCAGCAGTAACACTTGACTGTCTGAAATATGTACAGAAGAAATAATAAATAAAAGACTGTTTATACAAAAAGAAGTAGACCGTCCTGCTCATCGGAAAGATGAAAGGGACGGTTTTTTCAACATGATGCGTTCAAAAGGAATTTGTGAGTAAAAAAATTTTGAAGGCAGATTTTGTATTTGGATATGTTATAAGAGACGTAAATTTGTTATACTGGAATAAATGTATAGCGGCCATGAAAAAGGGGAAAAAGATGGAACGATATAAAGTGATTCTCGTAGATGATGAAGCCGAAGTCATCGATATGATAGAGAAAAAAATTCATTGGAATGATCTGGGGTTTGAGGTGGCAGGAAGTGCGACAAATGGGGTGAAAGCACTGGAATTAGTAGAAAAACTCCAGCCGGATGTGGTGCTGACGGATATTAAGATGCCTTATATGGACGGGTTAGAGTTATCCAGAAGGCTGAATCGGGAATATCCGAATATTTATATCATGCTCTGTACGGGATTTGATGAGTTTGAATATGCGAAAGAAGCAGTGCATCTGGAAATCAAGGAGTATATGCTCAAACCGGTCAATGCAACAGAATTGTCAGAAAGCCTGACCAATCTGAAACATACGCTGGACAGGGAAAGAGAAGAAAAATTAAATGTAAAAAAATTAAATGATTATTTTCAGGAAGTACTTCCGAAATTACAGTCCAATTTTTTTTATTTCATTAATTGAAGGAAGAGTAGAAAAACATGATTATGAAAGGTTTTTACAGGCATATCAGGTAGATATGAAAGGACCTCTCTTTGGTTGTGTAATCTTCCACACATCGGAGAACCATGTGCCAGAAGGCATGAACCCACTGCTTTTATCCATGTCGGTAGAAAGAGAGATCAAGCAGAGACTGATGGATCAGTGAACTGTCGAGAATTTATATATATGGGAAATACACTGCTGATTCTGGAACTGGATGCGGAAGATAAGATTACCCAGATAACAGATGCCTGTGACAGATTCTGTCGGTGGGCGTACCGCATCATGGGTGCAGTTGTTACAGCGGGAATCGGAACCGTGTGTGACAGCCTGTATGAGATCAGTCTTTCCTATGAGAGGGCAAGAGAAGCAGTTTCTTACAGGGTTTTATACGGAACAAAACGGGCAATTAATATTGGAGAGATTGTTCCGAAGGAACAGATCAAACCGGTTCAGTCAGAAGAGTCAAGGATGCAGATGCTATTTCGTGCAATTCGTATAGGAGATTCGGCAGAGATAGAGCGGGCAGCACATGGAGAGATGGAAAAGCTTCATAAAAATACAGAAACCATGAGTCAGTATAATCTTGCTACAATGGAGATCGTCAGTGGATTTTTTAAGTTCTGTACAGATAATTCGCTGGATTTCAATAAAATATCCGGTAATATGCAGAATATTTACGAAAAAGTATCGCAGATGGATGAGAGTTCACTGACAGCATGGATTGTGCAGATGTCGGAAACGATCAGTGAAAAGCTGAAATGTGCAAGAAACAGTTCTGCCAGACGGCTCATTGTGGAAGCACAGAACATTGTGAAAGAAAGGTATATGGAGGCGGATATATCATTGGACGAGATATGTGCGGTTCTCGGTGTATCGAATTCTTATTTTTCTTCTGTATTTAAAAAAGAAGCGGGGAAATCGTTTATCTCTTATTTGACAGATTACAGAATGGATATTGCGGCAGAGATGATATTGAATACAGATGAGAAAAGTTATACAATAGCAGAAAAAGTAGGGTATCTCGATGCCAATTATTTTAGTTATGTATTAAAAAGAAGTTTGGAGTTTCTCCTTCGAAGTATAGAGCATCTGTAAGTAGAACAGTAATCCGTATGAAG